>Ga0209048_10000070_pt1 | contig 94112 bp, 99 predicted proteins | sample FrelakmetCRP12CR_FD_187146 | JGI IMG/M metagenome (GOLD analysis project Ga0209048, IMG submission 187146) | Freshwater lake sediment microbial communities from the University of Notre Dame, USA, for methane emissions studies - CRP12 CR (SPAdes)... | ecosystem: Environmental > Aquatic >...
GATCTCGTTTCACTGGGCTCCTTCGCCAAGGCGCGCGAATCCGGCAAACTGCGGATCGAAGGGAAAGATTACGTCATACGCGACGGCGACGTCGTCGAATTCCGCTTTAACGTCTAGGCGCAGACATTTCCCGATGTCGCCGCCGACCTTTGGCGCTAAACACGTCCCCGTGAAGCGACTGCAGCTCCTACGCGGCGTAAAGAATTCGGCCGCATTGCTCGCAGCTGACAATTTCTTTCCCATTCTTCACCCGATGGGCTGTCTGCGTAGTCAACTTCATATGGCAGCCGGTGCAGACTTCATGCTCGAGCGCGACGATGACCGCGTCGCCTTTGCTGGCAAAGAGGCGCTCGAATCGTCCCAAAAGATCTTCGTCAATCTTGCCGGCCAGTTCATTCCGGTCGCTCATTAGCTCGCTCAGACGCAACTCGAGCGCTTTGCCTTTCTCCTCAAGATCAGTCATTTGGCGCGCGACCGATTCTTGCGACGCTGACGCCTTCTTTTCTTCCGCGCTGACTTCGATTTTCAGCTTTTCGGCCTGGTCCATCAATTCCAGCTCCTGGTCCTCGATCGACTGGACTTCTTTTTCGTAACGCTCGATCTCGTTCGCCATCGCACGAAACTCGTCGTTCTTGCGCGTCTCATATTGCTGCGTCTTCAGGCGGTTGATGCTTTCCCGCCGGGTCCCGGCATCGAGCTCGAGTGTTTTGCGGTCCATCTCGAGATGCTGCGCCTTGTGCTTGAGCGCCCCCAAAGCGGCGGCACTGGCCGCGAGTTGCACTTCGAGACTCTGGCGCTGCAACGGCAGATTTCTTATCTCCGTCTGGATTTGTTTGATCTTTTGTTCCCGATCTTGGAGGACGAGCAACTGCTCCAGTTCTGCTTGCACGCGCGAATGGTATGGGCGGAGAGAAGTGTCGTCAATCATCGGAGTCAAGCAGCCGCGATCTCCCTATCGCCATCAGAGAGCGCGGTCGGTTGGAATCGCCTTTCCTGGCTAATAAGTCTCAACGGGCGAGCGTTTTCCGTCTTCGGGACTTCGCCGGGCCGCTTCTTCCTCCCCCAACGTCGCCACACGCAAGTCCCAGATACTGCGATCGAGCGTTCGGAAAGTGGCTTCCGAAAACGGGTGCGGCGCCGCCAGCTTCGCTTTGGTTCGTGCGACATTTCCGAGAGCACGGTGGATTTGGATTGACGGGAGATTGCCCAGCGTGCGGTGCACTTCGCCGATCGACGCAACGCGATGGCAAATCATGACCCAATCGTTGCCTGCTTCGATCGCGAGCCGAATTGTTTCTTCGAGCCCATATTCATTCAGGATTGCCCCCATGTCGAGGTCGTCGGTCATAATCAGGCCCTCGAACTGAAATTCTTCCCTTAACAGGTTTGTTACGATCTCTTTGGAAAGAGTGGCCGGTGTTCTCATTTCGTTGAAACACGGGTACCAGCCGTGGCAAATCATCATGCTGTCCACCAGTTGGGAACGATTGCCTCCAATCGTGGGCGCGGTTCCCCCAAGTGGTCCAAACGAGCCCTCCCTGCCGGTAAAGGCGCGAAAGACCGCGAGCTCCTCTTCGTCCAACTGCGCGCGCGTCCGTGCGATCTTGGGGAGGTCATGATGCGCGTCCACAGTGGCAGCGGAGTAACCGGGAAAATGTTTGCCACAGCTTAAGATGCCCTGCGCACGTAGTGCTTCGTTGAACGCACCCGCCAGCCTGACTACCTGTTCCACGTTCTTGCCATAGCAGCGTCCCCTCAGCGAATTATTGGCATCATCGTCGAAGGAAATGTCGAGAACCGGACAAAGATCGAGATTGAATCCGAAGATGCGCAGCAACTGGCCGGTTATTTCCCCATGGCGCCGAACGAGAGCAAGGTCGTTTCGATCGCGCAGTTGCTGGGCGTTGGGCGGTTCGTTCCCGATGAGCCGCAAGCGCGAGACGCGGCCTCCTTCTTGATCGATCGTGATGATGGGCTCGACCTCACTGAGATCGCGCAAATCATCGATGAGCTTCCGGAGCTGCCGCGCGCTTTGAATGTTGCGGCCAAAAAGAATGAATCCGCCTGGCTGAATGCGGCGAAACAAGGCCGCCGTTGCGGAATCCAACTCAGTTCCCGGAACTCCAGTAAGGATAAGTTGACCCAGAGAATCGCTCTTCATATCGTCAGACTAGAGTTCATGTTTGATGCCGGAAACCAAAAAACCCGAGGCCGTTGCGATTTGCTCGAGGGACGCCGGCTCGCGCCAGCCCCGGCGAACGACCTCCCTGGCTATATTGCCAGGTAAAGACCTCGCTTGAAAAAAATCGGCATTTTCGGTGGCACCTTCGATCCGATCCATCACGGCCATTTGATTTTGGCTCGCGAAGCACGGGAAGCACTCAGTCTCGACACGGTGATCTTTATTCCAGCCGCTGCTTCACCCCACAAATTGGATCAGAAAACCACGGCGGCCGAGATCCGTTTGGAAATGTTGCAGGCGGCGCTCGAGCAGGAGCCTGGTCTCGAATGCGATGCCATGGAGCTCCAACGGCCTCCCCCTTCGTATACGATCGACACGGCCGAAGCGCTCCGTCGCCGGAACCCGACTGCGGAGTTTTTCTATCTCATCGGCGATGACAATCTCAGCCGCCTCCCAACGTGGCACCGTTTCGCGGAGCTTTCGCGCATGGTGCAGTTCGTGGTGCTCGACCGCAGCGGAATGAAAACCAAACATCCGTATCCGGCGATTCGGCGGCATTTGGATATTTCTTCGACGAATATCAGAAACAGGATTGCCACCGGGCTTTCCATTCGTTATCTCGTTCCACCGGCGATCGAGAAGATTGTGTGCGATCGCCAGCTTTACCGGGAACCTCAAAAATAACAGCGGAAAACCTAGCCAAGACCTGCGCTGACCTGGCAGCGAACAAAAAGGCGGAGGAGATCGTCGTCATCGATCTCCAGGGCATCTCGACCTTTACCGATTTTTTTGTGATCTGCTCCGGCACATCAGAACCACACTTAAAGGCCATAGCGGGGGAAATTGAGGGACGGCTCAAAGCCGATCACGGTCTGCGCCCCGTCTCGGTCGACGGATTTCCGGCGAGCCAATGGATCGTGCTCGATTACGTGCAGGTAATCGTGCATGTCTTTCATCGCGAAAAGCGCGAATTCTACAGCCTGGAAGACCTTTGGGGAGACGCCCCACGCCTGGCCTGGGAACCGGCCGAAAACCGATAATAGGGCGCGCGCTGGCGCTCTATTTGGACTGCGGCTTGGCCGTTGGCGTGGCTCCCGTCGTGGCTGGCGCTGGAGGCGCCGCGGGTGCGGGTTTGGTCACTGCCATTGGAGCGGCGGACGGCTTCAAGGCGGCCCCGGGGGGCGGGGGCGTTGGAGTCGCCTCCGGCGCTTTGATGCTGAGCAATTCCACTTCAAAAATAAGAGCCGAATTCGGCCCGATATCCCGTCCTGCTCCCCGCTCGCCGTAGGCAAGTTTCGACGGAATAAAAAGCTGATACTTGGAGCCGGGTTTCATCAACTGCAGCGCTTCGGTCCAACCTGGGATGACGCGATTGACCGGGAAGGTCGCAGGTTCATTGCGTTTGTAGGAACTATCGAATTCGGTCCCGTCCAGCAGAGTGCCCTTGTAATTCGTCACGACCGTATCGGTTGGCTTGGGCGACGTTCCGGTCCCTTCTTTGAGGACTTTGTACTGCAACCCGCTGGCGGTCGTTTTCACGCCTTCCTTTGCTTTGTTTTCCGCGAGGAATTTTTCGCCGTCGGCCAAATTCTTTTCTCCCGCCGCTTTGGTCGCCGCCGCCTGTTTTTCCGCCATTTCCTTTTGGAAGTCTGCCAACGTCTTGTCCCGCTCCTCCTTCGTCATGGCCTCTTTGCCTGCGAGGGCATCCTTCAAGCCGCTAAAGAGCGCATCCGGATTGAGCTCAATATTTTGCTTCTTGAAAGTAGTGCCGATATCGTGGCCAATGCTGTAGCTCGCCTTGTCTTTTTGATCTTTCAGCGGCGCTTTATTCTGCGCTAAACCAATGGAGGCAACGAGCACTGCGGTGAGGCAAATGATAAGACGATTCATAAGAAGGATGGAAGCGGACGCTGTTAGGATTTCGGGTCTGGACGCCGCGCGAATTGCCACCGTAACGAATAATGTTCGGTCGTCAAGCAGAGGCGCGGGCCCCGGGTGCCGGGCACCAATCCTCTTTGCGGCACTGCTCCTTTTGGCTTCTAATCCGTGGACTGCGGCATCGATCACTTTCTCTTCGGCTGAGACCCGGCGCATCGGAAACAAGATCTGGCAAAACGAATGCAATGGAACGTTGGACGGCCTGACGTCCTGGAACGCTGGGGAGAATTTCGCGTCGCTCGGGATCGGTCACTTCATCTGGTACCCAAAAGGCGCACGCGGCCCGTTCGACGAAAGCTTTCCGAAATTCGTGGATTTCGTCGCCGCGCATGGAGCCAGGCTCCCGGAAGGCATCGTTCTCCAAGGAGGTTGTCCGTGGAATTCGCGCGTCGAATTCAGTCAGGCAAGTCAGACAGTTCGGATGAAGGAGTTGCGCCAATTCCTCGCCAAGACCGTCGACCTCCAGGCGGAGTTCCTCGTCGAACGACTGCAACAATCGCTTCCGAAAATGCTGGCCGCGGCAACGCCGGCCAGACAGGCGCGGGTTCGGCAACAGTTCGATTGCGTCGCAAGTTCGCCGGGTGGAGGTTACGCTCTGGTTGATTACGTGAACTTCAAAGGAGAAGGTGTCCTTGCGACCGAGCGATATGCGGGACAAGGTTGGGGTCTGCTCCAAGTCCTCGAAGAGATGTCCCAAGAAAGCACATGTCGTGAAGCCGTGAAAAACTTTGCGGAATCCGCAAGAAGAGTCCTGACTACCCGGGTGCGCAACGCGCCGCCAGAGCGAAACGAAACGCGCTGGCTCCCGGGTTGGCTGAATCGAATCAACACTTACGTCCAGAATTAACTTGTGATCTCTCCTCCTTTTCTCTCAGCAGTCGTGGCTGCCATTTTTCTTTTGGCCTGCGATGGGGCCTTCGGGCAGGCGCGGCAAAACCGTCCGAAACCTTCGACTGCCGCGTCACCCAGTGCGCCGCTTAATCAGCCGATGCGAAAAGCCACGGATTTGATAAAGCCCCAGGCACCAATAAGCACCAACGCATCCGTGCTTCAGAGCGTCACACCAGAGAACGCGCACGTTCTCGTTTCAATCTCAAAACAGCGCGCCTACCTGATGAGGGGTGATCAAATTGCGATCGATAGTCCGATTTCCTCCGGCAAACGCGGACACTCGTCACCAACCGGCAGCTTCACTGTGTTGGAAAAGGACAAGGACCATCACTCGAGCATTTACGGCGACTACAAGGACACACAGGGACGGACGGTCCGCGGTGGTATCAGCTCGCACATCGATTCAGCGCCCAGCGGCACCCATTTCGTCGGGGCGTCGATGAAGTGGTTCATGCGCTTGACCGGGGAGGGTGTCGGGATGCACGTCGGGATTCTACCGGGCTATCCTGCATCGCACGGCTGCATCCGCATGCCTGAACCAGCCGCCGCTCTCTTTTATTCGCATGTCAAAGTCGGAACGCCCGCCGTGGTCGAGCCGTAGCGGTGGGCACCTGGACATGTCGGCCCGTGGCGAGGTGATCCTGGCACAAGAGCCCGGACAGAGCGCAACGGCTACAACAAGGATCGTCGCAACATTTCCAACGCAGCCTGCGTGGCCAGCTCCTTGAACGTCTGCCGGTCACTCGGGAATCGAAAACACTCGACTAACGTGGACGCGCCATGAGCGGCCAACGCGATGAAGACGGTACCTAACGGTCTTGCACTCGTGCCACCGCCGGGGCCCGCTATTCCAGTCGTCGCCAGAGCAAACGTTGCCTTCGCTTCCTTCCGCGCCCCTTCCGCCATTGCCCGCGCTACCTCATTGCTCACCGCCCCGTGTTCCGAAATGACGCGCGGATCGACATTTAACGTTCTCGCCTTGGCCTCGTTGGAATAGGTGATGTATCCCGCTAGAAAAACAGCGGAGGCACCGGGCACGCTCGTGACTCGATGGGCGAGATAACCGCCCGTGCAGGATTCTGCCACCACAAGGGTTTGCTTTCTTTCCGTCAGGAGTTTGATCACCACCTCTTCCAGGTTTCGGCCATCGCGAGAGAAAACAGCCGCGCCGAGTCCGGCTGTGATGATTGCCTCGGCTTGATCGAGCGCCGGCTGTTCACCGATAATCCGCAGATCGACTTCTCCCGGGCGCGCGCAATAACCGAGTTCGATTCCTGGAATTCCAAGCAGGCGCTCCCCGATTACTTCCTCGACGAGAGACTCCCCCATTCCCGCGATGCGATAGGTTCGGCGGCCGACCGCCGATCCTCTTGGAACAATTTCGCGAAGGATCGGCAGCACCAGGTTTGTAAACATCGGTTGCAACTCGCGCGGCGGACCTGGCAAAAGAAAAAGATGCGGTGATTTATTCTGCCGGGTCGAATTCGCCGCGAGATACAGGCCAGGAGCCGATCCGTTCGCATTGGGCAGAACTGTTGCGCCCTCCGGCACATCGGCCTGTCGCGAAGTCCGATCCGTCAGCCTGAATCCACGGCTCGCCGCCCGCGTGGCAATGGCGGCCATGACCGTTGCATCGTGGAGCAGCTCCAATCCGAGGAGTTCGGCCGTATTTTCCCGCGTAACATCGTCGGTGGTCGGTCCAAGGCCACCCGTAACGAAAATGATTTCAGCCTTTTCCAACGACTCGGCGAGCGCCGAGCGAATCGCAGGACCGTCGGGCACGGTCAACTGACGGTCGACACGCAGCCCGAGTGGGAAGATTTCGCGAGCGATGAAGGAGAGGTGCGCATTGAGCACATCTCCGAGGAGAAGCTCCGTGCCGGTATTGATGACGATGACAGTCAAGTTGAAGCGTTGTAGCAACTAACGCTCTAACGATTCAACACTTTAGCGCTCCAACATCGTGCGCGCACGCGCACAATCGTCACGCCGCGTCCTTGTCCTGCTTCTTGCGAATCAGCGGAGGCTTCTTACCCTCGACCACCGCGCGGTTGATCGTTACCTCCGCGATGTCTTCGCGACTCGGCACCTCGTACATGATTTCGAGCATAATCCGCTCGAGCATGGACCGCAGAGCACGGGCTCCGGTCCCCTTGGTCACGGCTTGAGCCGCGAGAGCCTTCAAAGCGTCCTTCGTCACACTAAGCCGCACCCCCTCCATCGAAAAGAGCTTGGTGTACTGCTTGATCATCGCATTCTTGGTTTCCGTCAAAATGGAGACCATTTCTTCCTCCGTGAGAGCGTCGAGCGCACTCAGGACAGGCAGGCGTCCGATAAACTCCGGAATCATGCCGAAACTGAGCAAATCTTCCGGCTCGACATGCCGCACGGCTTCCCTCGAGAGCGCCGCTTCGACTTCCAGCGTTGGGCTGTTGAAGCCCATCGTCCGCTGTCCGATTCGCTTCTGGACGATCTTATCGAGCCCAACGAAAGCGCCGCCGCAGATGAATAGAATCTTCTCTGTATTAACCTGGATGTACTCCTGGTGCGGGTGCTTCCGGCCGCCTTGCGGCGGAACGTTGCACGTGCTGCCTTCGAGAATTTTCAGGAGCGCCTGTTGTACCCCCTCGCCCGAAACGTCCCGAGTGATGCTGACGTTGTCAGTCTTGCGGCCGATCTTGTCGATCTCATCGATGTAAACAATTCCGATCTCAGCTCGTTTTACGTCATAATCGGCGTTTTGGAGCAATCGCAGGATGATGTTCTCCACGTCTTCCCCCACATAGCCGGCTTCGGTCAGCGTCGTCGCATCGGCGATGCAAAACGGCACGTCGAGGATCTTGGCGAGAGTCTTCGCCAGCAGCGTCTTGCCGGATCCCGTCGGGCCGATCAGCAGAATATTGCTCTTCTCGATTTCCACGTCGGCGAACGGATCGGGCTGAAAGGCCGCAGAGGTGTCAACCGGAGTGGCGTTTTGCAGCACCCGTTTGAAGTGATTATGGACGGCGACCGAGAGGGTCTTTTTCGCGACGTCCTGGCCAATGACGTATTGGTCGAGGGCGTGGCGGATGTCGGCTGGTTTTGGAACACGGATGGTTGAGGATTGCCGGCGTGCGTCCTCATTTAATTCCTTATCGAGGATGCTCTTGCAGACGTTGATGCAACTGTCGCAAATGTAAACGCCCGGGCCGGCAATGAGCTTACGAACCTCTGCGTGGCTTTTGCCGCAAAAGGAGCACATGGTGAGGTTCGAGGCGCGGGCCATGGTGGTGGCGGCTAAGAGAGCAGATCCTATTCCTCAAGCTTATGGGGTAGGGCGGCCTCGGCGATCGCCGTCGAACGCTCTGGAGCGGCCCCATCGAGCAGCTTCGCTTCCTTTCGGGACTTGATTACCTCATCCACCAGCCCGTAAGCCTTCGCTTCTCCAGCGGTCATGTAGTAATCGCGATCCGAATCCAAGCGAACCTGGTCCTCGGGCTTACCCGTGTGCTGGGAGATGATCCTGATCAGGCGCTTCTTGAGCTTGAACATGTATTCCACCTGCCGCTCGACGTCGCTCGCCTGCCCCTGCGCGCCACCGGAAACCTGATGGATCATGATATCGGAGTTCGGAAGCGCGAATCGCTTGCCCTTCGTCCCCGCGCACAACAGAACCGCGCCCATACTGGCGGCCATGCCGAGGCAATAAGTTGTGACGTCGCAAGTCAGAAACTGCATCGTGTCATAGATCGCCAGTCCGGCAGTAACCGAGCCGCCCGGCGAATTGATGTAAATGCTAATGTCTTTCTTCCCATCTTCCATCTGCAGAAAAAGCAACTGAGCGATGACCAGGTTCGCGATGTGGTCGTCAATCGGCGTGCCGATAAAAACGATACGGTCCTTCAGCAAACGGGAGTAGATGTCATAGCTCCGCTCGCCGCGACCAGTCTGTTCGACCACCATCGGAATAAGCACGGACTGAGAGAGATTTTTGTTGGCTGCAATCATGATTTTATTCGGCCGGAACGTCACTCGATGCCGGCTCCGGAGTCATTTCGACGCTAACATTTTGCTTCAGAAAATCAAGGGTCTTGCCCAAAAGGATCTCGTCGGCGAGGCCGTTAATACGGTCGTTTTCCTCGAATTCTTTGCGCATTTTCTCCACAGAAACATTGTAGTGCACCGCCTGTTCGCGAATGGCAAAATCGACCTCTTCCCGCGTCACCTGGATCTTCTCGTGCTCGGCGATGCGATGAAGAATAAAGTTGGTTTTCAAACGATGCGCCGCGAGTGACCCCGCACCTTCAATCAACTCCTTTTCCTTGCCCTTGAGCAGATCATCGGTCACACCCCGTTCCCGATTGCGATGCACGAGCTCATTTAGCGCCCGCCGTGTTTCGCTCTTCAGAAGACTGGGGGGCAAATCAAAGGTGATATGTTCGTGCAGAAACTTTACGACCTGCGCTTCCTTGGCTCGCCCAAGTTCGTGCTCCTTTTCGTGCTCGAGATTGTGCTCAATCGTGTGACGTAAATCAGCGAGGGTCTTGTCCGGCAGCAGTTTTGCAGCGAACTGATCATCCAGGGGGGGCAAGACCTTCCTTTTGATTTCATTCAACGTCACGGCATAATCCGCTTTTTTGTCTGCTAGGCCCGGCACGGGAAAACCCGTGGGAAACAACACCTGCACGCTCCGGGTGTCACCGGGTCTCATTCCCACAATTTGCTCACCGAACTGAGGCAAAAAATTTTCCGGCGCGAGATGCAGCCAGAATTTCTTCCCGCCGTGCAGATTTTTGCTCGCCTCCGGGACGATTTCGCTGATCGGAACCCCGTCGATTGCCCCGGTGAAATCGAGCACGGCAAAATCACCCATGGCGAGTTCGCGGTCAGTTACATCTGTGAAATCCGCTGCCTGGTCACGCAAACGCTCGAGCGCGGTCTCGACCTCCGTTTCGGTAACTGCCGTCTCGGGCAGCTGCACGGGGATATTCTTGTATTCCGGAAGCTCGAACTCGGGGGCGGTCACGACCGTCGCACGAAAACGCATCGAGCGATCATCGCCAAACTCCACGTCGCCGAGATCGGTCAGTGAGACAACACGAAGCTTCTTTTCAGCAATCGCCTCGTGGTAACTCCTCGAGACCAGGGCCTTCGTCAGCTCATCCTGGATTTCCTTGCGAAACTTCTTTTCGATAACCTGACGGGGCGCCTTGCCTACGCGATAGCCTGGGATCCGGGCATGACGGGAGTAATTACCGGCGATGGAATCCCATTCCTTTCGAACTTCCTCCGGCGGCAATTCGATCCGTAGCGTCGCCAGCCCCTGCGGTTGGTTTTCAACTTCCACTTTCATGAGCCTGCGACCTTAAGGGTGAGCCGCGTTGTCCGCAAATTGGTAGGGCGAGACTCTGTCGAGTCGAACAATGCCCGCGGCTCCGTGGAGCGTGACCCTACCGAGAAAACCAGACTCGCTCTCCTCGCACGTAAACGGAATGCGTCAGGGGAATTCCAAACCAATAGGCGAGCTCGCGATAATCCTCGCAGTCAAAGATCGCGAAATTCGCCCGCTTACCGGCTTCGAGCGAGCCGATTGTACTGCCGCGCCTCAAACTATGGGCGGCATTGATCGTGGCTGCGGTTACCCCTTCCGCGGGCGTCATTTTCATCTGCGTCGCAGCAAGCGAAAGCCCCATTTGCATCGATGGGGTCGGCGAAGACCCGGGATTGAAATCGGTCGCCACTACGATGGCCAGCCCCGCCTCGATCATTTCACGGGCGCGAGGATAACGAGCCTTCCCCAGCGCATAGACCGAACCGGGCAACAAGACAGGCTGCACCCCGGCGGATCTCATCGCGGCAATACCCGGGGCCTCGGTTTGCTCGAGATGGTCAGCCGTCACCGCACTCAAATCCGCCGCCAATTCCGCTCCACCGCCGTTGGTCAGTTGGTCGGCGTGCATTCTGAGGCCCAGGCCACTCGCCCTCGCGGCGCTCAGGATCCTGCGGGAGGTTTCGATGTCGAAATATCCTCGTTCGAAAAAGACGTCGCAGAATTCGGCAAGCCGCTCATCGACGACCCGGGGTAGCATTTCATCGATCACCAGACTGACGTAACGATCTGGCGCCGACTGGAATTCTTCTGGAATCGCGTGGGCTCCCAGGAAAGTCGGAACAAACTCAACTGCGCTTTCTTTGTTCAATCGCTGAACAACACGCAGGATTTTGATCTCGCTTTCAACCGAAAGGCCGTAGCCAGACTTCGCTTCAACCGTCGTCGTGCCGCAGCGAATAAACCAATCCGCATGTTTCGTAGCCTGCGCCAGCAACTGGTCCTCGGTGGCAGCGCGCGTCTGGCGCACGGTGGAGCGAATCCCGCCCCCTCCCGCCGCGATTTCCTCGTAGGTCGCGCCCCTTGCTCGCATCTCGAATTCATCCAGACGATTCCCGGCAAAAACAGGATGCGCATGTGCGTCTACGAATCCAGGGAGGACGACGCGACCCGCTGCGTCCACGACCTCCGTATCGCTGGCTATTTGCCTTTCGATTACCTCCGACGGGCCGGTGACAACGATCGTGCCATCGCGCACCAACATTCCACCGTCTAATGCGATTGATAAGTCACGAAGCTCCGCACCGACCCGCGGGCGATTTGGCCCGGCAAGCGTGACGAGCTGCGAAGCGTGGAGAACCGCGAGCGTTTTCAACCCAGCTTACTTTCAACAATCTGATGAATCTTCTTAAACTCGGATTCGGATTGCGCGCCGATTTCTTGAACTCGTTCCCGCAGACCTGACCTCGCTGCTTCGTCTTTCAGGCCCGACAAATTGATTCTGACGTTCATGGCCGCGCCGTCGATACATGCACGCAAAGCGAGAAGCCCAACTCCAATATCGGAAATCGAGGCGGGGTTACCCTTTTCGGCCATCTCGAGGAGAAGCTGGTAGGATTTGAAGGCGGTCTCCATGACCCGGAGTGGAACTTCGGCGGCATACTTATTGGCCAGTTGGATCGCAGCCGAGCGGGCCGCTTTTTCTTCCGTTGACTCCCTGGGCAAGGCAAACGCGTCCATCACCTTGTTGAAGGCAGCGGTGTCTTCGTCGACCAGGAAGAGCAGTTCGTCTTTAAACTGTTGCGCCTTGACCGCCCAATCACTGAAATATCCAAGTTTGTCTTCCCAGCCACGTTTTCCGGCCGAGAGATTGCCTACCATTCCTCCAAGCGAAACACCCAAAGCGCCCATTAAGGCCGCAACAGAACCGCCACCTGGCGCCGGAGAGTCACTCAGGGTCTCATTGCAGAACTGGCGCAGGTTCATTTTCAAAAGCGATTTTCTCGAAACGGATTCCATTTTGAATTCGATGATTTTCTCCTTCGGATCGAATGGCTTCAACTCGCTCAATCCCATGGAGCGGATTCCAAGGTCAATCAGTTCTTCCTCAGAAGCGCCTTCCGACCATTTCTGTTTGCGAAGAAAATATTTTCCGGCCTCCACCAGGCATTTCTTGGGAAGCATGCCCACGACTTCCGAGCCCGTGACGCGCAAGCCCCGTTTGCCGGCTGCTTCATTACAGGCATCGAAAGCGGCATGCAGGGGTGTTTCTTCGATGTTGGTCAGGTTCATGGAAACCTGGGCAATTCCGTATTCTTCCACATACCACCCGATGGCTTTCACATGCTTCAACAATCCGGGAACACGAACGGGCTCTCCGTTTGCATCAAGCACTGGTTTCCCGGAAGGCATGCCATTGTCTGTTTTGATCCTGCCATTCTCTCGCACATCGAAGGCAACCGCCGTGGCCCTTCGCACCGCCCTGGTGTTCAGATTCACATTGTAGGCGACCAGGAATTCCCGCGCGCCAATTACCGTCGCGCCCGACTTCTCGTTGAATACGGGAGGTCCGAAATCCGGCTTCCAGGCGGCTTCCTTTATTTTCTCACCGAAGCCTTCGTACTCTCCAGAACGTATGATGGAAAGATTGGAGCGAGACTGATCTTTCGCTGCCTTTTCGTAGAGATAGACGGGGATTTTGAGTTCCTCACCAACGCGTTTTCCCAATTGGTGCGCACAGGCGATCGCTTCTTCCCAAGTTACATTACTTACCGGAATAAAAGGGCAGACATCCGTCGCGCCCATGCGGGGATGGGCGCCCTGGTGTTTCCGCATGTCAATGAGCTCGGATGCTTTTCTTATGCCGCGGAAAGCTGCTTCCACCGCCGCTGCAGGACTGCCCGCGAAAGTGACTACCGTGCGGTTGGTGCTGGCGCCGGGATCGACGTTGAGCAGAGAGATTCCGTCCACTGATTCTATTGAGGCAGTGATCTGTCGGATGATCTCCAGGTCACGGCCCTCAGAGAAGTTAGGCACGCATTCGATGAGTTTTTGCATTATGTCCTTGGCCCGGCGGCAACCCTGTCAGTCCCGCGCGCGTGGTTCGGTGGGAATCTGGATACCGTGCGCTTCTGCAAAATCAATTGCGCGAGAGTATCCGGCGTCCGCATGGCGCAACACGCCCATGCCGGGGTCGCTCGTCAGGACCCGTGCGAGCCGGCGTCCCGAGCTCTCCGTTCCATCGGCCACCACCACCATTCCAGCGTGCTGTGAATAGCCGATGCCGACTCCCCCACCGTTGTGAATCGAAATCCAGGAAGCACCCGCCGCCGTGTTGACGAGCGCGTTGAGCAACGCCCAATCGGCGATCGCGTCGCTGCCGTCGAGCATGCCTTCGGTTTCGCGAAAGGGTGACGCAACCGAACCGGTGTCGAGATGATCGCGACCAATGACAATGGGCGCTTTGATCTCGCCCCGCTTCACCAGGTCGTTCATAGCAACGCCAAACTCGGCCCGTTCGCCGTAGCCGAGCCAGCAGATGCGTGCCGGCAGACCTTGGAATTGGATTCGCTCCTTCGCCAATTTCATCCAGCGCTTGAGTGTTTCGTTCCCGGGAAAGAGTTCCAGTGCGAGTTGATCCGTCCGCGCGATATCCTGCGGATCACCGCTCAACGCAACCCAGCGGAACGGCCCTTTTCCCTCGCAAAACAGCGGACGAATGTATTCGGGCACGAATCCGGGAATATCGAAGGCCCTTTCCACACCCGCTTTCTTTGCCTGGGTGCGTATGTTATTTCCGTAATCAAAAGTGGTAGCGCCGCGCCGTTGCAACTCCAGCATCGCTTCGACGTGCACCCCCATGGATCGCATGGATCGTTCGATGTATTTTTCGGGGTTTGTGCCTCGCAACTGCCGTGCTTCCTCCAGCGTCATGCCGTGCGGCACATAGCCGTTGAGCGCGTCGTGCGCGCTGGTCTGGTCCGTGAGGATATCCGGAACGACGCCGCGCTGAACCATCTCGGGCAAAACCTCCGCGCAATTTCCGACCAGACCGACGGAGAGCGCCTGTCCCTTCTTTCGCGCTGTCTCGATTTGAGCAAGTGCTTCATCCAGCGAGTTCGCGATCCGATCGCAATAACCGCTCCGCAAGCGCTTTTCGATTCGGGCCCGATCGACTTCGATGCCGAGAAAAAGCGCACCATTCATCGTCGCGGCAAGAGGCTGCGCTCCACCCATTCCGCCCAGGCCACCGGTGACAACAAACTTCCCCCCCAGTGTTCCGCCAAAGTGTTTCCGGCCCGCTTCGGCAAACGTTTCAAACGTGCCCTGCACGATTCCCTGACTGCCGATGTAGATCCAGGAACCGGCCGTCATCTGGCCGTACATCGTCAGTCCAAGCCGCTCCAACCGATTGAACTCCGAATAGTTCGACCAATGGCCGACGAGATTGGAATTCGCGATCAAGACCCGTGGCGCCTCGTCGTGCGTGCGGAAAACACCGACCGGCTTGCCGGATTGCACGAGCAACGTCTCGTCGTTTTCCAATCCTTCCAGCGAGTGGACAATCGCGTCGAAAGCTTCCCAACTCCGCGCCGCCCGGCCTGTGCCGCCGTAAACGATCAGCTCGTCCGGACTCTCCGCCACCTCCGGATCAAGATTGTTCATGAGCATCCGCAACGCAGCCTCCTGGTGCCAGCCTTTACAGCTTTTCTGACTGCCCCGAGGGGCGCGGATCACTCTTTTGCCGCTCATATCTTTTCGATTTCGCTGTCAAACTCCCCATGGCGAATCGCGGTGGCTACACGTTCGATGTCGAGCGACAAGGAACGGTCCTCATCCACTGCCGGGGAAACGGATCGCACCCGTTCGTACGCCTGCTCGACCCCGACGCCACCTTTCAACGGCCGCCGAAATTCGAGGGCTTCCGCCCCGGCCAGGAGCTCAATCGCGAGCAAATGCTCCGCGTCTTCGACGATAGTGCGCAGCTTCAGAGCCCCAGTCATTCCCATGGAGACATGGTCTTCTTTTCCACCGGAGGTAGGCAGGTTGTCCACGCTCGCCGGATGCGCGAGGACCTTCGCTTCGTTTAACAATGACACTGCAGCCACGTGCAAAATCATAAAGCCGGAATGCGTTCCCGCGCGCCGAGCGAGAAATGGCGGCAACCCCTCGTTCAAGTCCGGATTCACCAGGCGATCGGTGCGACGCTCGCTGATGCTCATGAGATCGGTCAGGGCGATCGCTGCGTAGTCGAGGGCGAGCGCAAGCGGCGCACCGTGAAAATTTCCTCCCGAAAGAACATCCCCGCTGTCGGCGAACACGAGTGGATTGTCGGTCGCCGATCCCGATTCGATTTCGAAGATATTTTCGCAATGAGCCAGCGCACCGCGAATCGCCCCGTGAACTTGTGGCATACAGCGCAAACTATACGCGTCCTGGACGCGTGGATCACCGGAAAGATGAGATTGCCTGATCTCGCTCCCACGCAGCAGGTAACACAAGTGTCTTGCCACCGCCTGCTGCCCTGGATGGGGACGCGCCTCATGAATGCGGGGATCAAACGCGGTCGGCGTTCCTTTCAACGCCTCCAGACTCATGGCCCCGGCAATATCCGCAATACGCGAAAGGCGCTTCGCGCGCAGCAACGCCATTCCGCCCACCGCATGCATAGCCTGAGTCCCATTCAGGAGCGCGAGACCCTCCTTTGCTTCCAAAGCAACCGGCCGCAATCCAGCTTTGCTGAGCGCTTCGTGTCCAGGCATGCGGTCGCTCCCATGGAACGCTTCACCTTCCCCGATCAGCGTCAGGGCGAGGTGGGCCAACGGCGCGAGATCGCCGCTCGCCCCGACCGAGCCTTTCTCTGGTATCACCGGGGACACACCGCGGTTAAGCAACTCGCACAACAGTTCAATCACCTCCAAACGGATCCCGCTAAATCCGAGCGCAAGCACGTTGGCTCGGAGCAATATCATCGCGCGCACTTCAGGAATGGAGAGCGGCCTCCCAATGCCACAAGCGTGGCTGCGCGCAAGATTCAATTGGAGCTGGCGCAGTTCGCCTACGGGGATTTGGACCTCGGCCAATTTGCCGAACCCCGTACTGACGCCATAAACCACCCCACCCTGCTCGACAATTCTCTCGATTACCTTTCGCGAAGCCTGAATTCGATCGTGAACCAAAGGCGCGACCTCAGTCTTTCCGTTTCCGAAGGCCACCTTCGCGATCTCCGAGAGCGACAAGGGTTGGCCGGCTAGCTGCATCATCCGCACCTTATTAGAGATGGTTTCTCGAAACAACAAGAGCCGTTGTGTGCCGGCATCCTGACGCGGCGCCCCAGGCAGAATGAAAAAAGGCCAGGCCGTTACAGCGACCTGGCCTTTTGGTTAAAGCTATCCGCAGGCGGACAACTGGGCGGTTATTTCGAATATGTCGCGGGTGTTGTGACCGGCGCCTCTTTTTTCTGAGCACAAGCCCCCAAACTTAACGCACTGGCCGCGACGGCCACTATCATGATTGCTTTGAAAATTTTCACTTAATATTTCGCCTCCTTTCCGTGCAGGTTGCTGCCGTCATTTAGGCAGTATCGACGACTCACGCAACGCTTTTCTCCACTTTTTTTCCGCGCAGGGTCGCCATCCGTTTACGCTTTGATCACTACCGGCGTGTCCAGGCCAACCAGGTCGAAAAGTTCCACTAAATCCGCATTCCTCATGCGAATGCAGCCGTGGCTCGCGGCTTCTCCAATATTCTCTTCATGGTTTGTCCCGTGAATGTAAATGAATCGGCCGTGCGTATTTGAATTTCCCGGATCGAGGCCATCAAGCCATAGAATGCGCGTCATGACCAGATCCTCGTCTTGCAAAACCTTCTTCGTCGTTCTGATCGGTCGCCGGCCCTTGAAGACGGTACCAACCGGCACGCCTCCCCCAATTTTCTCCGAGATTCGAAATCGACCAGTCGGCGTCTTCATGCTGCCCTCTTGGGTTCCCAGACCAAACCTGGAAGTCGAAACCGGGTATGCCGCCACTTCCTGCCGGCCGGATTTTAGAGTGAGCTGCTGGTTCCGGACCGAAATGTGGATCTTTGCCTGTACGCTTTTCTTCATATGAGAGTGGCCGTAGGGTGCGCCGTGCCCAGAGCGAAAGATTATCACATCGCCATCGTCGGCGCGACCGGAGCCGTAGGGGCGGAGTTGCTCGCTGTCTTGGAGCGCCGCGGATTCCCCGTGAAGGTGTTGCTTCCCCTTTCTTCCGGCCGCTCCGCGGGCAAGACAGTTCGGTTTCGCAAGACTGAAATTGTCGCGCAGGAGCTTTCCCAAGAGTCGCTTGAGGGCATCGACCTCGCATTTTTCAGCGCCGGTGGCGAAATTTCGCGGCGATACGCCCCGATTGCTCGTGCGGCTGGCGCGATTGTGATCGATAATTCGTCCGTCTTCCGGATGGACCCCGACGTCCCGCTCGTGGTTCCGGAAATAAATGGCGAGGACATTCACCAGCATTCGGGATTGATCGCGAACCCAAACTGCACGACCGCTGTCGCGCTCATGGCGCTCTACCCGCTGCACCGGGCGTTCGGCGTCCGCCGCGTCTTTGCCGCCAGTTATCAAGCCGTCTCCGGGAGCGGTGCGCGCGCGATTGGCGAACTCAGATCTCAATGCGAAGCGGCGGCGGCGGATCAATCGCCGGTCGCCGAAGTCTATCCGCATCCGATCGCATTTAACGTCTTGCCGCACGTCGATGCCTTTTTGCCCAGCGGTTACACCAAGGAAGAAATGAAAATGCAAAACGAGGGCCGGCGTATCATGCATCTGCCCCATTTCCGCGCTTCGGTCACTTGTGTCCGCGTCCCGGTTTATCGCGCTCATTCGATTGCGGTCAGTGCCGAATTCGATCGCCCCGTTTCGATCGCCGAGGCCCATGAAGTTCTCGCTAACGCGCCTGGAATCGACTTGGTTGATGAGCCGCTAAAGAACAGCTATCCCATGCCGCTCTTCACGGCTGGCAAGGACAATTGCGAGGTGGGGCGCGTTCGCCTGGACTGCGCATTCGAGAACGGTCTCTCGTTTTGGGTTTCAGGCGACCAATTGCTGAAAGGCGCCGCCCTGAATGCGGTCCAGATCGCGGAACTTCTTTAAGGAGGCGCCCCCGGATCTCCGTTTCCCTTTAAGGTCGCGTCCCTACCTACCGGGTGCCGGGGATGGCGCCATTTCCCTTTGGTCGGGCGGCCGCCTGCTGTGCGGCACGTCCGTTTTCACCGGTCCATTCGGCGCCGGGCCGGGAAAAGGAGCAATTCGCTCGGGCGGTCGTGGCGGGTGCGGCACTTCCGGCGGTGCTTCCCGTTTTGGAGGCATGACTCGCGCTGGCGGACTGGCAGGAACTGCTTCCAGCTTTGGCGGTGCGACACGTTCAGGCGGGTGAGGTCGCGTTGGCCTGTCCGGCGGCGCGTCAACCTTCGGCGGTGCGATTCGCTCTGGCGGCGGAGGTCCCTTTGACCGAGCGTCCGGCGGCACCTCAAGCTTTGGCGGTGCGCCGCTTACAGGCGGCAGAGGCCCCATTGGCCGAGTGTTGGGCGGCGAGTCAAGCGTCGGCGGCGCAACTCTCTCTGGTGGCAGAGGTCGCCTTACCAAGCTGTCCGGCCGCGCTTCCCGGTTCGGCAGAGGTGGCGGAGGCGGGGCCGCAGGCGCTACCTCGGGGCGCGCGTCTTTGTTAACGCCCTTATCGCGCGGCGGAGAAATAGTCGCGGGATTTTGCGTGGTGTCTAAGTTATCGTGAGGCTTGACGCTGGGAGGAAGAACGTTTTCCGGATGCTCGTTCTTCATCTTGTGCCTCAAGTCTGCCTGGGCCTTCGGTTCGGGGACGCCACCCCAACCATGCTCGAGTGTCGGTTTCGTGATCTTTTCCTTCACCGTTTTCGGGGCGACCAGGCCGGGAGGTTTCTGAATTGTCAACGGCACAGCAACTATAAGCTTATCGCCTCGTACTCTGGTGAGTCCCTTTGCCTTAGCCGTGAGGTTTAGATCGGCGTTCGCGTCATGTTCCAGGGTCATGCGCCGGATCGGGCGCGTCGAGTATCGGCTCAGCCTGTCGTAATCCGGTCCGTAATTGTAAACGGTCGAGTTGACGCAGGTGATATTGGTCACGTTCACCGTTTCGGTGATGTAAGTGATGTTCAGGTTCGGTTCAAAGATCCGTTCCCGCAGGACGGGTTCACCGATATAACGCACATCGACGAAGTTGTAGTAGTCAGGTCCGATATCGAATTCCACATCCACCCGCCCAGTGATCGGACGGCTGTCGTAGACCACTTCGCCAATGCCTCGAGGTGGCAGCGGCGCCCAGCCGACATAATCCCCCCCCGTCCGCCAGGAGACCCAGGCTGGTCCCCATTCGCGGCCCGGCACCCAAAACCATCCGCGGTCGTGCAAGTGCGCCCATCGGCCATAGTGGTAGGTCGCCCATCCAAAATCTTCGTAAGAAACCCAGGTCCAGCCGACATCAGTGTAGGCCCAGTAACCATCCGCGTACGGCCGCCAAAGGGGATTGCTCACCGCCACACTGGGTTGCCAGCAATAGCCGTAGTCCTCCATTTCCACCCAGTTTCCGTCGGACTCAAGGTTATCGTAGAAAAAATCAACCGATACCTCGACCCCGGCCTCCGCCCGCCTCAAAGCTGGCAGCACTAATGCCAAGAAGGTGACCGCAAGAATTACTCGTTTCATAGTTGTTGGTATCGGAGGGGTTAGACTTCGCGCTCCCTCGATTATTCACCCCTATCTACTTCGAAAGCGGCGCACGCGCTGCGCGCTCGCGCCAGCTTACGATCGTCGGGAATCGATGGACCGCTCTCGCTACCTGGGTCGAAGCACCACAAACGAACGTGTCCGATGGCGGCAGACCGAGAGAACCTGGGTCTCGTTTGGGTCGATGGAACCGACAATCTTCCGGTATTCGGCCACGGAAGTGACCGGCTGTTGATTGACTTCCTCAATCACGTCCCCCGTGCGCAGCTCACTTTCGTCGTCATCCACCTTTGTCACAATCACGCCTCGGACGCTTCTCGGAAGGTCCAGGCGACGCGCCATATCCTGAGTCAGTTCGCCGACCTCGATCGAGGCCAGCGCGCCAGATTCATCAGGCTGATCCTCCGGCTCAACAGGGGTCTGCCGCCTGGATGGAGTCGGAGACTCACGCGGATTGACGCGTACGGTTTTATAATCAACAGGCTGTTCCTTCATCGTTGCCGTCAACTTGAGGAGCCTGCCGCTCCGCGTCACTTCGATCTCGACCTTCTTGTTCAATTCAGCCTGCGCAACAAAAGTACGCAGCTCATTGAAGGCCTTTACGTCGTGCCCATTGAACTTCCGAATCACATCACCCTTCCTCAGTTGCGCTTCGTCCGCTGGCGAATCGGGAACGACATCGTCGACTACCACTCCTTCGGCCTCGCCGGCACCCGGTACGACGTTGCGTGACAGGATGCCGAGATACCCGCGGATAATACGTCCGTTTTTCAATAAGCTCTCAAGCGCGGCCCGGACGGAATTAGAAGGAATCGCAAAACCAATTCCCTGCGACCCGCCACTCCTTGAAATGATCGCGGTATTGATACCGATGATTTCACCCCGAAGATTCACCAATGGACCACCGCTGTTCCCAGGATTGATCGCCGCGTTGGTTTGCAGATAATCGCCGAATTCATCGACGCGGTTCGGCCGCCCTTTCGAGCTGATTATTCCGTCAGTCACCGTTTCGTCGAACCCAAATGGATTGCCAATGGCGAGCACAAAGTCACCCGCTTGCACGGAGTCAGAATCGCCAAACTTAAGCGACTTGAGGCCGGGCTCATCGATTTTTAGAACGGCGAGATCCGCCCTTGCGTCCGCACCCACGAGGCGCGCCTTTTTCGTCCGGCCATCGCTTAACTGCACTTCGATCTGGTCCACTTGATCGATCACATGATTATTCGTGATGATATGGCCTTCAGCAGAAACGATAACCCCTGATCCCAGGGAGTTCTGCACCATCTCCTCCTCGCTCGGATTTCGAAATTGACGAGGGTTACGGTTATAAAAGTCTGAGGGATCAAGTCCATAACTCCGGCGAGGGCTTACTACTTTCTTCGAAGTCTTCACACTCACGACCGCCGGCAATATGCTGCTAACAAGCGCGCGCCGTTCCTTATTGAGGTTCTCAAGGCCCATCACCTCCTTCGGATCGACGCTTGCCGTCGCCGACAGCGTGTATTTATCCGCGTTCGTTTGCGCGAGAAATTTCAGACCTCCGTGCTTGAGACGATAGTCGTAAAGCGCAGAGATGCCGGCGCTTACCAGCAAAGCGAAAAGAAGAAATTTAAGTAGATTTTTCATTATTAGCTAACGTTTGAAAACGTACGTCCCCGTTCTTCGACAATCAAACTCCGAAAACGTTGGTTTTCCCGTGACTGCAGGGTCGGATCGGCCCGCAAAATCGCCGTGGCCGCCTCCCTCGCCTGCCTCATGACGTGTGCGTCCGTCTTCAGATTGCCCAGCTTTAGTGCTGGCAAACCGCTCTGCGACGTGCCCAACAGATCGCCCGGGCCGCGCATGTCCCAATCCGCCTCCGCAACCTCGAACCCGTCGCTGGTCTTCTCGAGGACGGTGAGTTTCGCCATCGTCTCGGACGATTTTTCCTCGCAAAAGAGAATGCAGTACGATTTGTGTTCGCCTCGGCCAATCCGTCCCCGGAGTTGGTGCAACTGGGCCAGCCCAAACCGTTCGGCGTTCTCGATCAACATGACCGTGGCATTGGGAACGTCCACCCCGACTTCGATCACGGTCGTACTAATGAGCGCACTACTTTCTCCCCGTCGAAAGCGGTCCATGATTAATTGCTTTTCGGGACCGGGAATGCGGCCATGCAACAGCTCGCACCGAAAAGGCCGCAGCCGTTCCCTCCAGATTTCGAACTCTGCGACCGCAGCCTTGACGTCGAGCTTCTCGCTCTCGTCGATTAGTGGATAAACGATATACACCTGGCGCCCCGCTTCGAGCTGTTCGCGCATGAAGGAAAGCACGTCGCCGAATTTGGATTGATCGCGAACAGCTGTGATAATTTTCCCCCGACTCGACGGCATCTCGTCGATGACCGACACGTCGAGATCCCCGTAAACGGTCATCGTCAGCGTGCGAGGAATTGGCGTAGCCGTCATGACGAGAACATCCGGCGTCGGTTCACGCGTGGTCAGCCGGGCACGCTGTGACACGCCGAATTTATGCTGCTCGTCGATCACAACGAGACCCAGATGGTCGAATGAAACACCTCCGTAAAGCAACGCGTGCGTTCCGATGATGATCTGGGCGGTTTCTTCTCCCGCGACGAGGGGGGAAAAGCTCTCTTCCTGCCGATCGGCGGTCCGAAGGGAAATCCTGACGCTCAGGGGTTCGAGCCAACGGCAGAGAACGGAATAGTGCTGCTCGGCGAGAATTTGCGTCGGCGCCATGAGCGCAGCCTGGAAACCAGCTTCCACCGCGAGCAACATCGCCGCGATCGCGACGACGGTTTTTCCGGAGCCAACATCGCCCTGCAACAAACGACTCATCGGACGGCCCGCCGCGAGGTCGCGGCGCAGCTCGTCGATCACCCGTATTTGCGCGTCCGTCAGATCAAACGGTAAACCGTGCAGAAATTTCTCGAGCAATGCACCATCGCCGCAATGCGCTTGTCCACTCCTCAGAGACGTAGCGAATCGTCGCGCTGCGATCACCATCTGCATCGCAAAGAACTCGGAGAAGACGAGATGGTTGCGCGCGGCGACGAGACTCGCCTGGCTGTCCGGGAAATGGATTTGCTTCAATGCGTCGATTCGGACTCCAAGATCGACCTCGTTGGGTAAGATTGTTTCGACAGAAGCCTTGTCCAGGTCTTGCAGCGCCTGATAGATCAGTCCGCGAAATGCCCGCTGCGATAATCCTTCGGTCGCCGGATAGATCGGGGTGATTCGACGGAAGTGCACCGAGATTTCCTCATCGTTCTCAATCACCTCGAATTCAGGATGCTCCAGGCAGAGCCGCCGGCCGCGCAATCTCGGCTTGCCGAAGACCACCAACCGCTGGCCCGTTGCGATCATTTTTTGCACGTAATGCAGATTGAACCATCGGAGAACGAGCGGTTGGCTCAGCGCGTTAGTGTTCGTTTCTTGCAAAGTTGCTTCGAAGATTTTTTTCCAGCCGCCGAAGCGACGAAGTTGAGTCTTCACCACTTCTCCACAAAGACATATCGGTACGTCGCTTTCCTCGCGCGGGAAGCCAGAAAACTCCGTCCGGTCTTCGTACCGGCTCGGGAAATGCGTGAGTAGATGTTCGACTCTTTCGATCTCAAATCGGCGCAAAGCCACTAGTTTGGGTCGCGGAATCCAATCCAACTCGCTCAGCGGCTGCGAGAATTGAATCATGCGCCAGGCACCGACTCGCGCAACGCTTCGACACGAATCGCCAGTCGCGTTTCTCCTTGGTATTCATCGGCATTCAGTCGAAAAGCCATGTCCCACGGAGGTGATGGCAAAGGCAAGGAAGCGCCATCGAAAAAAATCGCGCGTTGAAAATGGTTTTTCTGACGCAAGCGAAGAACGAGATGCTTTTCCTTTAGGATCTGAGGCGTGACCGTCGGTTCGACGGCCCGGGCGAAAAACAGCGGGTGGCGATTGCCCGCGCCGAAAGGTTCCAAGACTTGGTGCCAGCGAAGCAATTCGTCGTTGAGTTCGGAGAAAGTGATTTCGTGATCAAGATGCAGACGAGGCCGCAAATCTTCTGCTGAAAGAAGGTCGTGCGAGGCCTTTCGAAAGGCCTCGGTAAACGCGGGAAAGTTCTCTTCCCGCACGGTTAACCCTGCGGCCATCTCGTGGCCGCCGAACTTCTCAAGCCATTTCTCGCAGTAACCGAGTGCTTCGATCAGCGAGAAGCCCTCTATGCTCCGACCACTTCCTTTTCCCAGTCCCGCGGAATCAAAGCCCACCACCACGGTAGGCCGATGGTATTTTCGCGCCAGCCGCGAGGCGACAATTCCGAGAACGCCGGGATGCCAGTTACGCGCGCCTACGATGATGCAGGCGTCGTTTTCGGGGTCATGGACATTCCGCAGCTCTGACTCGGCCTCGCCGCAAATCCCTTTCTCGACGCTTTGACGTTCCCGATTCTGTGTATCGAGCAGCGTCGCAAGCTCGGTCGCCTCTGTTTCATCCCGGGTGAGCAGGAGCTGCAAGGCTTTTTCCGCCGTCGCGAGGCGCCCCGCGGCGTTGAGGCGTGGGCCAAGACGGAAAGCGATATCCTCAGCCAGGATGGGCCGGCGCACGGCCGCGACCTCCAGCAGTTTCCGAAGGCCGGGACGTTTGGTCCGCGCAATTTCATCGATGCCGCGTTGGACGAAGATGCGGTTTTCGTTTTGCAACGGGACGATGTCTGCCACGGTCCCAAGGGCAACCAGATCGAGGTTAGCCTTCAAATCGAATCCAGGAGCCGGTCGCCTCTTGAGCAGTGCGTGGCAGAGCTTAAAAGCAAGGCCGACGCTGCAGAGGTACTGAAATGGGCAGCCGGTTTCGGTTTTCGGATTTACGACCGCGACACAAGCAGGCAGGACGGATTTCGGTTCGTGGTGGTCGAGGACGATGACATCAACGCCACGGCATTTTAGCTCGCCAATCTCCGCCAGAGAAGAGGTGCCACAATCGACCGCGATCAATAGCTGCGGATGATGTTGCTCGCAACACCGATCAACGCTCTCCCGGCTCATCCCGTAGCCCTCCTCCATTCGCAAGGGCAGAAATAATTCTGGCGCGACGCCGTAGCTGCGCAGCATTTCCGAGAGCAGGGCAAGGGAGGTTACACCGTCAACATCGTAATCGCCAAAAAGCACGATTCGTTCACGGTTATCAATCGCCCGGAAAATGCGCGTTACGGCCGCATCCATGTTTGGCAAGAGGAAGGGATCGCCCAAGGAGCTGAGGCGCGGCTGCAGAAAAGCGCTCACCTCATTAGGACTCGCGAAGCCCTTCCTCTTCAACAACTCCGCAATACATGGCAAGTTGCAGATGTCTCTCCACGCAATGCCCGAATCCCGGTCCGCTGGAGTCGGAGCAAGGATCCAACGTTTTCCACTGCTCATTTTATCGACGCCACCTGCCACAACACCAGAGTCGGAGCGGGCGGAAGGATTCCATGCTTTTCGCAAAGTTTTCGAAACATCGATAGCCCCTCCCTCTCCCGCAGCCCGAAATGATACGTCAAACATTTGCGGAGATAATACGCGCAAAACTGCGGGCTGAACTCCTTTTGCGCGGCGATCACCAAATCGAGCTCTTTCAGATTGTTGTCTCGACAGACCCGCAGACTGTCGGCAATCGGCGTTGGAGAGGCAACCTCGGGCCGAATGAGCCAAAGTGCATAAACAAATGGCAGGTGCGTCAGTTTTTGCCATTCTTCTCCCAAGTCCCAAAACCGCAAGGCCCCCGCATTCCGTTCCCGAAAACGGATGGCCTGATCGCCGATGTAGAACTTTGCCAGTTTCGGCGTGACATCCCGTTGGATCACCGCAGTTCTTGTCACCAACCTCGGAGCGAGTCCGGCTTCGGCCAGAAGACAACGCAATAGATTAACCCCAGTCTGCGATGCCGGGTCTATTTCGATCTCGTCGATCTCGGCAAGTTCTCCAGCGTGCGCGAGGAAAACGCTATGGACCGGTCCGTGCGACGAAACACAAACGTCATCGACAGGGAGATAGATCGGGTTCCGGAGAAATTCGAAACTCGAGACGAGTGCGACGTCCAGCCTGCCTTCGGCCAGTTGCTCGCAAAGCCTCGCCGGATGATCGAATAAGACTTCGCCCGGCCATCCATGAATGAGCGGACGAGCGTTGAGATACTTGACGCAACCAATCCGGAACAGACACGCGGCAGACACGCGTTACTCGCAAACGAGCTCGGACTCCGGGGCGGGCGGGATGGCCTCAACGGCTGGCCGCCGCGGCAGGCGTCGGTAAAAGCTGTCGCGCTGCACCGGTTCGCGACCGGCTTCACGAATGACGCGCCTGAGAGTGTCGACCGTCTGTTGCTGCGGAGTGGTCACGCCGGCCATATGAAAAATCTTTTCTTCCACAATAGTGCCATGCAAATCGTCAACGCCGTAACTGAGAGAAATCTGCGCGAGCGGCAATCCCATGCTGACCCAATAGGCTGTGAGGTGGTCGATATTGTCCAGGTAAATCCGACTGACGACGAGGTTACGAAGCTGCTCGATGGCCGAGGCAGCCTTTATATGCGCGAGCACCGTAGTCTGTGGCTCAAAAGCAAATGGAATAAAACCGGTGAATCCGCCCGTTTCGTCCTGGAGCTCGCGTAGTTGGCGCAAGTGGTCGACACGTTGGGCAAGCGTTTCGATGTGGCCGTAGAGCATGGTGCATGTGCTCCGCCCCCCCATGGCATGCCAAATACGATGAACCTCGAGCCATTCCTTCGCGCTTTCCTTACCGCGACAGATTTGATCGCGCACAGCCGCATCGAAGATTTCCGCCCCTCCGCCGGTGATTGAGCCGAGGCCGGCCGCGCGCAAAGTTTCGAGCGTTTCGCGGATGGACATGCGGAAAATTCGCTGGGCAAGGTGGCGCACTTCGATCGCGGTGAATGCCTTGATGTGCAGATTGGAATCGAGCGCGTGGAGACCTCGTAAGAGCTCCAGATACCACTCTTTCTTCAAGGTCGGGTGCAAACCGCCCACCATGTGGACTTCAGTGATGCCATGTGGGAGGGCCTCGCTGACCGCGCTGATAATTTCGTCGATGGCGTATTCGAAGGCATGCGCGTCTCGCTTCCTGGCGGCGAAAGCGCAGAACTGGCAGGAAAGAACGCAGATGTTGGAGTAGTTGATGTAACGGTTGTGGATGTAGGTCGCAACGTTGCCGTTTCTCTGCTCACGCGCCACGCTCGCCATGATTCCCAGCGCGTTCAGATCGTTGGAACGATAGATCTGAAGCGCTTCGTCATCCGTAATGCGTTGCCGGTTATCTACCTTCTCGGCGATGGGTTGAAGGTTGGGCGGAATGAGAGATAGATTCATCTAGATGTCCGCGCGTTGCGGATTTTTCGAATTCATGATGCACACACTCCCGTCCGGTTGCAAACGAAAGCGAGGGGGAATCCCTCTCCACGCGAGAATGGAGCGAAATTTCCCGCGTTTTGGTCGGCGCATTCTGTAACCAGGCCTTCAACCGACGCGTCTTTTCTTCGCAATGTCCCAAAATGAAGGAAGCCCGGCGGCAAGATCGCACGAGGACTCCGAAGACATCCGTTTGATGCAGCTCGTTAGTAAGGGGGAGACAGGGCCGTTCGAGGACCTTGTGGCGCGACATCAGCAACTGGTGGTGGGGACCGTCGCCCGCATGCTGGGTAGTAATTCGGATGCCGAAGACATCGCTCAACAGGTGTTCGTGCGGGTCTGGAAAAGCGCCCGGCGCTATGTCCCTCGTGCGAAGTTTACGACCTGGTTGCTAAAGATTACCCGCAACCTGGTTTTCAACGAATTGCGACGCCGATCTCGCCACGCTCAGCTACCCCTTCGATTAGAATCAGAAGACGACGAGCGGCCGATCCGAGATGAACACGCCGCAGCACCGGACGCCGCCATGCTCGAGCGAGAATTGCAACGCGCCATCGAGGCGGCGATCGCGCAATTGCCCAAAACGCAGCGATTGGCGGTAGTGCTGCGCCGCTACGACGAACTCAGTTATGAGCAAATCGCAGATGTGCTCGATCAGTCGGTGCCCGCCGTGAAGAGCCTTCTTTTTCGGGCTCGGACGGAATTACGCCACAATCTGAGCCGCTATCTGGCGAATTGAGTCACCGGTCGAAACAAAGAGGGCGGACCTCTCACAAGATCCGCCCCCTCTCAACCCCACATCCTGTTGTCTTCTATAAATCTCGGTCCTTCGCGGTACTCATGAACTGCACCTTTTCGGGCGCGCTCGTTGTAGAACGCCTCGCCGGCGCTGGGGGAGTGCCGGGTTTCGGGTAATCCGCGGCATTCTGGCGATTCGAAGTGGGCACCAGTCTGACCGCACCTTTGGCGTTGTTTCGCCACCCGTTGGGGTCCGCATATTCCTCGCCGGAATGGTGCACTCCGCTGACCTGATCTTCCAGGCCCGTGCCGTAACGCTGGTCGATGATAGTAGGCGTAACAAATACCAATAGGTTTCGTTTTACCCGAACATTGGCCCGGCTTTGAAAGAAGTAGCCGAGAACAGGGACGTCGCCCATGATCGGGACCTTGGTGCGGGATTTGGTGACTTCGTCCTGGAGCAACCCGCCAATCGCCAGTGTATCACCGCTCTTGATCAAGACATTCGAATCAAGCGCGCGTGTGTCAATAATCGGGGAAGCAACCACACCGCCTCCCGGAACGTTAAACAATTGATCACCGACCTTGTTGCTAATCTCGGGCTTAACAGCCAGCGTGATATAGCTATCTTTGTTAATCGACGGTTTTACGATCAGAGTATTGCCGAATTTCTTGTCCTGGAAGCCGCTGAAAACAGATTGGGCGGTCTGTTCGTTAAAGTTGAGTTGCGGCACCGGCTGAGCGCGGATGATTTCGATCTTCGCCTGCATGTTGTCGGCCGTGACGACGCGTGGATTCGCGAGGAATTCAGCGTCGGAATCCTCATTCAAAGCCTGCAGTGTGACCGACATTTGTGGAGCAGAGAGAATGGCAAACTGGCCAGCGATCGCGTTAAGCGCCTTGTCGAAAAAGAAATCTGAGCCAATAAGCGCTCCCGTAAGTGGATTGTATTTGCCCTGCGGAGGCGACCCGGGAACGGTCGTCGTTGTGCCATCTGGGTTCACGGTAGTGGTTGGAGGTCCTCCCGGTTGGCTGCCCGCGAATTTGATCGTCTGTGGATTGGTAGCGCTACCTATTGCGCCTGCCCAGTTGATTCCGTACGCCTGCCTCGGATTTGCAGTCACTTCCACCAAGCGTGCTTCAATCATGACCTGCTTGGTTGGTTTATCAACCTGCGCGAGAAGCTTGCGGATGTTGTCCATATTGCTCCGTGTCTCCCGAAAGAAGAGCGTGTTAGTCCGTTCGTCGACCTGTGGCGCCTCTTTGCTGGAGAGCTGGGGGGCGATGAGCACCGCGACATCCTTGGCGCGAGCATAGCTAAATTGGAAATTGTCGGTCTCGGTCGGTTCAGCTGTTTTTTCCGCGGGAGTCTTAATATAGTAAACGTTGTCGATCTTATCCATGAAAAGCCCTTTGGCCTTCACAATGATCGCAATCGATTGAAGTGCGGTGACATCTTCCAACCGCATCGTCACCGTGCCGACGACCGCTTCGCTCACGACCATGTTGATCTTCGACTGGCGTGCCAAAAGCCGGAGAACCTGGCCGACATCGTCGCCCTGAAATTCACGAACGGCGACTCCACCATTGTCAGTATTGGCATCGGACTCGCCAGGTCCGGTGGTGGTTCCGGGGGCCGAGGTCGTGCTCTTCTGCGCAGCCGGTGATGCGGCGGCATTGACCGTCGACGCCTGAACCAGCGTCAGAGGAGCCTTGTCGCTCGCCTGAGCGGGTGGCGCGGTGAGCGGAGACGACGCAGTGGGTGATTTCACCAGGGTAGTCGCGGCCGGAGCCAACTGGAGGGGGCTGGCCTGCGACGAGTCCACCGGGGTGGTCGGAGAGCTAATCTGTGCCTCACAAAGGGTTAGGACCACAAACATTGCCACCGTGCCGCAGAGAAGGTGTTTGAAACGATTAGACATAATGATGAATGGGAAGTTGGAGAATGCGGAGCGTTTAAAGCAGGAAGCAGACCAGCCCCCCCGACCGACTCCCTGGATCGTAACGTTCCCGGGCGATAATGGGGTCCGGGTCCTTTCACCCGACCCGATGATGAGTGAATGATGTTAATTCCACCGTGGGTGCGCCAATCGGCCGCGATTCACTTTTCACAGCCGTTTAGGTGCACCCGATCGATACGTCAGTCGCTGCGACCGGAGGTGGGCGGCGGTCCAATCCGAAGCTGCCCCGGGGGCGAATGGCAGCCACGCTGGTCTCGGTCCGTACAAGGCGTTCGGGTGGCCTTGAGGTCAACCCCATCACCCCACCACCCGATTCGCCCACTTACCGAGTGCCCAGCTGCCGACTAAGCTGCAGTGGCGAACCCAAGCGCCGCCTTGCTGAAATCAGGTGCGGGCATTTCGTTGACGAGCTTCACAATGCCATCCTGCCATCTCCGCCCGATTTCCAAGAGATACGGGTCGTCCTCGCCAAGATGCGACCGCAATTTCGACTGGAGCGAATCTCTCTCGTAACAAAGGATGTCTATGGGCGGCCCCACAGCAACATTGCTTTTCATCGTCGCGTCGATCGAAATAATCCCTACCTTAACCGCGTCGGCCAGGCTCGTTTCGAAGGTGAACCCGCGATCCAGGATCGGCTTGCCATATTTCCGCTCGCCGATCTGCAAAAAGGGGCAATCCCGCGTGGCGTGAATGTTGTTTCCCTGTGGATAGACCAAATGCACCTCCGGCGAAAAACCAGCGATCTGACCGCCAACGATCAGGTGGATATTGAAATCGAAGCCGTCGGCCTCGAGTGCCGCGCGGTCTCTCTTCTCAACTTCGCGCACTTTCGATCCGACGTAGCGAACCGTCTCATAAAGAGTCTGCCGGTTTAACACCTGTTCGCGGCCCTCGTCGCGACCGCCGAGGCAAAGATCTTCATCGATCAACGCGAGCGTGGCCTGGGTGAGAGAAAGATTGCCAGAACTAAGAATGCAAATGACGCGATCACCCGGCTTCTCATAGATCCGCATCTTGCTACACAACGTGATATTATCCATCCCCGCGCTGGTGCGTGAGTCGGACAGAAAGACCGCTCCAGTGCGGCACAGCATTCCAAGGCAATAGGTCACGTGAGTCCGTTTTCCGTAGGCTCGATTACACGGCCCTCCACGCGCCGGATCTGGGTGTGCTGTGTGAGAACGTGCACACGACCGTCGCTCCCTCGGAAGAAGGCGCTCAAAATCCAACTGATGATGCCGATAAGAATTGCACCCCAGAAGGCGCTGCTGAATCTATCCACATGAAATCCGATGACCATGCTCGGCACCCAATACAGCATCAGCGCATTGATGATCAGGATGAAAAAGCCGAGCGTTACCAGGATCAGGGGCACGCTCAGAATCAGCAACACGGGACGCACAAATGCATTTAGGATGCCAAGCAACAGGGCCGCACCGACTAACGCGCCTACCGTATCATATCGTATACCGCCGATGAATACCGGTGTGACCATCACGGCCACGGTCGTGATTACCCACCGGAAAACAAAGTGTCGCATGCTTGCAGAGTACTCGAAATTTCTCCTTTTGCGCAACCGGTTTGGAAAATTCGCTTGCAACGCCGGGCTCGTCAGTAGATTTGGCACTCAATTGGAAAGACCAGAACGTGGCTAGAAAAAGCAAAATTGAAACAGAAAAACGAACGGACTCCGCGGATTTAACGCCGGGTGCAAGCGGCTCAGCAGGCGTGATTGGCCTAAAATCCAAGTCGGCCGCTGCGATCTCGAAGCCGAAGAAAACCAAGACAACGCCCAGGAAAAAGAAAGCTGCCACCATCAAGTCGGCTTCCTCGGCAGAAAACCCACCGCCCGCAATGGTTGGCGAACCCTCCGATGAACAGATCCGGCTTCGGGCCTATTTTATTGCAGAACGACGGTTCCGGCTCTCATTGCCTGGCGATTCAGCACACGATTGGATTGAGGCAAGACGACAACTTCTTGAGGAAGCTGGCGACCTCTAATCAGAGGCCGAGACTCTTGGCGGGCCCGCCTCACCTATCGAAGCGATTCGACGTCCGGCAGGCACTCTTTTACTTTTTCGATCAGCCGATTGATCGCAAACGGCTTCGCAACCAAGCCATGCACGCCCGCTTCTTTCAATAATTCCTGCGCGCGGCGTTCATCGCCTTTCCCCGTCACGAGCAGCAATGGGGGCACGATACGCGGCGGAACGGCATTGCTGTAGACTTTCCCAAGGAGAAGGAACAGCATCGCGCCGTCAATCATCGGCATCGAGAAATCAAAAATCAGGAGATCGTACGTCTTCTTGAGGGCGAGCTCAAACCCGTATTCCGGGTTGGGAGACGTATCCACCTCGCAACGCAGAAACGACGTCAGGGCTTCTCGCATCACTCGCATGAGCCCAACCTCGTCATCCACTATCAAAATTCTTTTCACCGAGCTATCGTCCATGAATGGACGCTTGCGCGAAACCATGCGGTGTTTCAAGCTTTTCCGATGGAAATCCTGGCAGAGTTAGCCGATGCCCTGCGCGAACGCCTGGCGATCATCGGAGACGAAGAGAGCCGCCGCGATGCGCATCGACATACCCAACGCCTGGGTGAGGTCTCGGAAAAGATCGATCAAATCGAACGCCGGTTGCCGCCAACGACCGATCCGCAGCTGCGGCATTTCTTGCAGCGCTGCAGCTACGGCAAAGCGCTGGCACTGCTGGAACAGTAGGGGCGTTTCAGCGAAAAGTGCCGGGTTGAACTTTAACTGCGGCGTCCGAGCCAGGCGCGTCGCAGGAGCGCAACTACCTTTTCCGTCTACCGCGAATACAACTCGACGATCAACTGTTCGTTAACCATCGGCTGCATTTCGTCCCGGGTCGGAATGCGCGCGACCTTGCCACTGAGCGCGTCTCGATTCGCCACCAGCCAATCCGGGACAGGCGCGATTTGCGTGAGCTCCAGATTTCGCAAGGCCAATTGCCGCGACTTCGGCTTATCTTTCACAGTCACGTCGTCCCCGGCCTTGACGTTATAAGAGGCGATGTTCACATTGCGACCGTTCACCTGAACATGGCCGTGTGAAACCAATTGTCGCGCAGCGCTCCGCGTATTGGCGAGACCGAGTCTAAAGACGACGTTATCGAGGCGCGTTTCCAAAAGTTGGAGCAACGTTTCACCGGTCACGCCACGTTTACGCAGGGCGGTTTGAAAAATCCGGCGGAATTGTTTCTCGAGCAGACCGTACTGATAGCGAAGCTTCTGTTTTTCGCCCAAGGCGATGGCATAATCGGATTGTTTGCGGCGCGAGCCCTTTGGCCCATGCATTCCGGGCGGATAATTCTTTCGCTCGAGCGCTTTAGATGGTCCAAAGAGCGGCACGCCATAGCGGCGGCTCACTTTGGTTTTTGGTCCGGTGTATCTGCCCATGAAGAAATTAGAGAGTTTAGGAGTTAATGCGATCAGACACGCCGTTGTTTCGGGGGACGGCAACCATTGTGGGGCACAGGCGTTACGTCGCGGATCACCGTGAGATCCAGACCGATGGCTTGCAGGGCACGCACGGCTGACTCGCGACCGGCACCAGGTCCCCGCACCAGGACTTCCACTTCCTTTAGTCCATGCCCCATCGCCTGACGTGATGCGTCCTGCGCAACCATCTGCGCGGCGTAGGCGGTGCTTTTTCGTGAGCCCTTGAATCCAACCTTACCCGCGCTCGACCAACCGATCACGTTGCCCTTCAGGTCCGTAATCGTCACGATCGTGTTATTAAAGGTCGAGAGAACATGCGCGATACCGGTATGAACGTTCTTGCTTCCCTTCGCCTTGATGATTTTCGGCTTCTCGACGTCATCTGGGTTGAGAGAAAGATTCTCTTTCGGGGGCTCAACCGGCGCAGCCTCCTCTTTTTTCGCTTTTGCCGCCTTTTTGGCTGGCTTGGCCGCAGGCTCCGCAGCGGCGCTCACGGCCGCGGGGGCTGAGACTGTGGTCTCATCCGCCGCTGCCGGTGGAGTTTCAGAAGCCGCGGAGGTAGCCTCCGCGGCGGGCGTCTCCGCCAAATCCGCTTCCGTTGGTTTTGCCTTGGCCGCGTTGGCCTTGGGTTTCTTTTTCTCTTCTGAGTCTGGCATGAGTGGGTTCCTAAAGATTGCTAAACCTTGCCGGCCTTTGCGTCCTTGTTGCGGATTACACCCACGGTCTTTCGGGGACCTTTGCGTGTCCGCGCATTGGTGGATGTCCGCTGGCCCCGCACGGGCAGACCGCGGCGGTGCCGGATCCCGCGATAACAATTGATGGCCTGGAGGCGCTTCAGGTTACTTTGCAGTTCGCGACGGAGATCGCCTTCGATCAACATCTTGTTTCCAGTTATCGCCTGAATGATCTCGTTGATTTGATGCGGTGTCAGGTCCCGGGCGCGCAGGTTAGGGTCGATATTGGTCTGTTCCAAAATGCGCTTCGCGGTGCTCGGTCCGATCCCGTAAACGTAAGTCAAAGACGCTTCGATTCGTTTATCGGCCGGAATCTCAACTCCTAAAAGTCTTGGCATAAGAAATCGTTAAATCACTAATTCACAAAGTCACCAAACAAACTCATCCCTGGCGCTGCTTATGCCGGGGATTCTTGCAGATCACGCGGACAACATTCTTCCGTTTCACGATCTTGCACGCTTCACAAAGTCTTTTTACTGATGGTCGAACTTTCATAACTTACAGATTCGGCGAGACGAAAAACGCGGAGTTCGGCTCCGCGTCGTCACTTCTGGCGATACGTAATCCGCCCCTTCGACAAATCGTAGGGGGAAACTTCTAGCATAACTTTGTCGCCTGGCAAGATACGAATGAAATGGAGGCGCATTTTGCCGGAAATATGGGCCAGGACGCGATGGCCATTCGGCATTTCCACGCGAAACATCGTGTTAGGAAGGAGCTCTACCACCTTGCCCTCTACTTCAATTGCGTCTTTCCGCGCCATGTCAGGATTTCGGGCTCCTCCTTCGTGATCAGGATCGTGTGTTCGAAATGCGCCGACGGCATACCGTCGGCGGTGCAAACCGTCCAGCCGTCATCCCGTAATTTGACGGACGCAGTCCCGGAATTAATCATCGGTTCGATCGCGAGCGTCATCCCTGCCTTCAATTTCGGGCCGCTCCCGCGCTTTCCGTAATTGGGCACCTGCGGTTCTTCGTGCAATTTGCGGCCCACTCCGTGCCCCACGAACTCGCGGACTACGCTGAACCCATCGCGCACCGCGATCTCTTCGATCGTCGCGCAGACGTCACCGAGCCGTACGCCTTCGGAGGCGGTCTCGATGGCCCGGCGCAAGGCGGTTTCCGTTACTCGCAGCAGCCTTTCGGTGCGTTCGTCGGTCATTCCCACCGGAACAGTCGACGCGGTGTCACCCACCCAGCCATCTTTAATCACACCGATGTCCAGCTTCACGATGTCCCCATATTGAATTCGGCGTTGGCTGCCGATCCCGTGGACGATCTCGTCATTCAGCGAGATGCAAATATTTCCCGGGAACACGCGGTGTCCGATTCGATACCCGAGAAACGCGCTGCGCACTCCGGCGTCTTGCATGAGATCAGCCGCAGCTTGGTCCACTTCCTTCGTCGAAATCCCTGGTCGGATCAGCTCGCTCACGCGGTCGAGAATCTCGCTCGCGGTGCGACAGGCTTGCCGCATCTTTTCAATCTCTTTTCCAGTCTTGATCGGAATCATGCCGATTGCTCGATAAGATGCGAGATATCACTGAAGACGGCGTCCCGATCCCGATTCCCATCGATCTTCCTTAGTGCCCCGGCCTTCCCATAGAAGACCGCGAGCGGCTGGGTCTTGCTGCCAAATTCCTCCAGACGTTTCTTCAGGACCTCGGCATCATCATCGTTGCGTCTCACGAGCGGACCATCGCAATAGGGACAGATCGGCCGTTCGGCGAAGATCGCGCTGCTCAGACTTGTCGTAAATCCGCAACCCTGGCATTGCAGCCGGCTTGCTATTCTATCGATGACGGTTTGCTCGGTCACATCAAGCCAGATCGCCAGATCGAGTGGTGTCCGATGTCGACCGAGGATGGTCTGCAGGCTTTCTGCCTGGGGCATGGTCCGGGGGAACCCATCGAAAACAAAACCGTGTCCGCCATGCAGCCGGAGCCAATCTTCGATTAGTTCCACGATGATCTTGTCGGAAACCAAACCGCCATGCTGTGTCGTATCGGCGGTTTCCAATCCGAGCGGGGTTCCCAAATCTCTTTCGCGACGCAAGATGGCGCCGGGCGACGTTACCGGAATGCCGAATTGCCGGGTGATCATCTCCGCTTGGGTCCCCTTTCCGGAACCCGGAGCACCCAGAAGGACCAATCGCCTTTTCACTTAGTGCCCGTAAAGGAAGATGGCAACACCGCCGATGACAAGAATGGCGATGCCGACATAGAGCCACATCAAAGTGTTTCCCTGAGGCGCCTCGCCTCGGCCGTAGCTGGCGCGGTCGAAACGCCCACCGCGGATCCGGCCCTTGCGCAAAAACCCGTCGTAATGTCGCTGGATCAGGTGCGTTTCTACTTGTCGCATCGTATCAAGAATCACACCCACGATGATCAACAAGCTCGTGCCACCGAAAAACTGCGCCGTGATTACCGGGACATGTAACCACTGACTCATCAGACTGGGCAAAATAGCGATCATGGTAAGGAAAATCGCGCCCGCGAAGGTGAGCCGGGTCATCGTATAATCAAGAAAATCCGCGGTCGGTTTGCCTGGGCGAACGCCAGGGATATAACCGCCGTATTTTTTCAGATCATCAGCGATCTGCGCTGGTTGGAATTGCGTGGCCACCCAAAAATAACTGAAAAAGAAAATCATCACAGCCAGCACGGCATAGTGCAGCCAACCGGTTGAAAGCATGTCTGAGATAGTCTTCGCAGTCCGGCTGTTCTTAAAAGCAACGCTGACGATCGTCGTGGGGAAAAGCAACAACGCCCAGGCGAAAATGATCGGCATGACGCCGGCGTAATTCACCTTGAGCGGCATGTATTGGGTCTGGCCACCGTACATCTTTCTCCCCACCACCCGTTTCGCATATTGCACGGTGATTTTTCGCACCCCCTGAGTGACCGCAATGACCGCGGCAATCACGATAAACAGGAACGCCACCATCAAAACAAGGATCGCGGGGTTAACCTGGCTCGTCCCGGTCTCCGCCGACGGTACGAAAGTTTTCCAAGCCTGGGCCAGAGCCGCGGGCAGGCGCGCAACGATACCGATGGTGATAATAAGCGAAATGCCGTTCCCGATTCCGCGTTCGGTGATTTGATCGCCCAGCCACATCAAAAAGAGCGTGCCCGTGGTTAGTGACAGCACGGTCACGATGCGAAACGTAATCCCCAGGTCTTCCACCAGAGGAATTCCCAACTTCGATATCGTGTCGGTGATCCCCGGAAGCATCGTGTGGTACGATTCCGGATGCTGAAATGAAACGGCGAGAAGGTAGGCCTGCACCACGCAAAGACACACCGTCGCGTACCGCGTGAACTGCATGATCTTCTGGCGCCCACCATCTTCCTTCGCGAGCCGGCCGAGCTTTGGGATGACCGCCGTCAACAACTGCATCATGATTGATGCGCTGATGTAGGGCATGATCCCGAGAGAAAAAATCGCGCAGTTTTCGAGCGCGCCTCCGCTAAACAGATTGAACAAGGCCGCGACGTTGCCGCCCTGGTTTTCCGTCAGCGAAGTGCGAAACCATTCCTGAATCACAGCCTGGTTGACGCCCGGCGTGGTGATCGCAGCACCGAGGCGCACGATGACGATGACCGCGAGCGTGAACAGAATACGCCGACGCAGCTCCGGTATTTTGACCGTATTTAAGAACGCCGAAACCATCGACTAGGAGTTTGTGATCACCCGGAGAACGCTAGCTCTTTCCCGATGATTTCTTCTTCGAACCGGCCTTCGCCGGCGCCTTCTTCTTTGAAGGCGATTTTTTCCTGGCTGTTGGAGCACTCTTCGCTTCAGGCTCGCTTGCCTCCGTCGCCGGCGACGGCTGGGAGACGCGGGGGCCGTGTAGCGAAGGCTTTTCTCTCATCGTCACGGTGCCACCGGCTTTCTCGATCTTCTCGCGCGCGGAAGCGCTGACCTTATCCGCTTCGATGGTGAGACCGTGCTTCAATTCGCCGCCGCCGAGAATCTTGAGCCCGGCGCCGTGGCCACGAATCAATTTCGAAGCGCGCAGCAGTTGCTCATTTACGACGGTGCCTTCCTTGAAGGTGTTCAGGTCGCTCAAATTTACGATCGCATAGTTTTTGTGGAAGGCCGCGTTGTTGAATCCGCGCTTCGGCAAGCGCCGAATTAGCGGCATCTGGCCGCCTTCAAACCCAAGACGAAGACTCCCGCCGGAGCGCGCCTTTTGCCCCTTATGCCCTTTACCGCTCGTCTTGCCATGACCGGAACTCTCCCCGGATCCGAGCCGCTTCACGCGATGCCGTGAGCCCGGCCGCGTCCGCATATTGTGCAGTCGGATCATGATTGTTCGGCCTTCCCATCGTTCAGGCGAATACCACGTGTTTTCAAAATTTCATCGCGCCGGCGCAAAGCGCGCAACGCCTCGATTGTTGCCTTGACCACATTCGAATGATTGCTGGACCCAAGCGATTTCGCGAGAACATCGCGGATGCCTACGGCTTCGACAACCGCGCGAACGCCGCCTCCCGCAATCACTCCGGTGCCGGGCGACGCCGGCCGGAGCAAAACACGCCCGCCGCCAAACTCACCGATTGTCTCATGTGGGATCGTGTTTTCGTGAAGCGACATTTTCTCCATCGATTTCCGGGCCGCCTCGGAAGCTTTTCGGATCGCCTCGGCCACCTCATTCGCCTTCCCAAATCCGACGCCTACCTTGCCATCGTGATCGCCCGCAACGATCAGGGCGCTGAAGCTAAATCGCCGGCCGCCTTTCACGACTTTGGCGCAACGGTTGATAAAGACCACCTTCTCGGTCGTGTCCCCTTTCGCTGCTGAGCTCTTGTCGGTGTGGCGTTCCTGCCGTCTCCCGCCGCCGCTGTGTGGTTGTGCCATGATTTTCTAGAATTTGAGTCCGCCTTCGCGAGCTGCATCAGCCAGGGCCTTCACTTTCCCGTGATAGAGAAACCCGCCGCGGTCGAAGATGACCTTGTCCACTTTCTTGGAGAGCAGCCGTTCGGCAATTGCCTTGCCCACTTTTTCCGCCGACGCACGATTTGCACCGGCCTTTGCTTTGCCGACGACCTTCTCTTCCGTGGTCGCAGCTGAGACCAGAGTGCGGCCAGCATCGTCGTCGATCACCTGCGCGTAGACATGCTTGCCTGAAAAATGCACGGCGAGGCGTGGCCGCTCCGCGGTGCCGCTGACGCGCTTTCTGATCCGCGTGTGAATGCGGTGCCGGATTTCCTTACGATCGCGTGCGGCCATACTATTGAACGGTTTTGCCTTCCTTGCGGCGAACGATTTCACCCGCGTAGCGCACTCCCTTACCCTTGTAGGGCTCCGGCGGATAGTATCCGCGAATGTCCGATGCGACCTGGCCCACCAGCTTCTTGTCGATTCCCTGAATCATGATTTTCGTCGTGTCGGTAACTGTAATTTTGATCTCCTTGGGAATGGGAAATAGGATCGGGTGGGATTTCCCGAGGCTTAGATTCAGGTTGGAACCTTGCACCGCGGCCTTAAAGCCCACGCCTTCGATCTCGAGCTGCTTGGTAAAACCTTCGCTGACGCCCAACACCATATTGTAAACGAGGCTGCGTGACAGGCCATGGAGCGCTTTCACACTGCGCGTTTCGGCTTCGCGTACGATCGAGACCCGGTTGTCTCCGACGCTGCCTTTGATGCTTCGCGGCAGAGTCCAGCTCAGTTTGCCTTTTGGACCCTCGACCGCGACGGCGCCATCGACTCCGATGTTAACCTTCACCTTCGCGGGAATCTCGACCACCTTGTTTCCAATCCGTGACATAAAGTTGACTACCAAACGTAGGCCAGCAGCTCGCCCCCCACGTTTTGTTTTTTTGCTTCGCGTCCCGAAAGGATGCCCCGCGGGGTCGAAAGAATTGAGACACCCATCCCAGCAAGCACCCGCGGAATTTCCTTGGCCCCAACGTAACGGCGCAGGCCCGGACGGCTCACGCGTTTCAAGCCGGTAATTGCGCTCGTGCGGTTCGCGATCTTGTTGGTGATCTTGATCCGCGGGTGAGCCCCTTCGGTATCAACCGAGTAATCGGTAATGTAGCCCTCGTCCTTCAAAATCCGGACGATCTCGGCCTTGATTTTAGAATAGGGAACAAACATTTCGGTCTTCTGCGCGTTCGCGGCATTGCGCACGCGGGCGAGAAGGTCGGCAATAGGATCTGTAACTGTGCTCATGAAAAATATCAGGCCGCTTGGGGTGCGGCAGGTTTCTTCGCCCGGTCGCTGAACGGCATTCCCATCTCGCTCAAGAGCGATTTTGCTTCGTCGTTTGTCCGCGCGGTGGTGACGATGGTAACATCAAATCCGATGTTGCGCTTGATTTTATCGAGCTCGACCTCGGGGAAAATCGACTGGTCGGAAACACCCAGGGTATAATTGCCATGGCCGTCGAATCCTTTCGGCGACACCCCGCGGAAATCGCGGATGCGGGGGAGCGAGGCCTTGATCAACCGTTCGAGAAATTCGTACATGTGCTCTCCGCGCAAGGTTACCTTCGCACCGATAGCCTGGGCTTGCCTGAGCTTGAAATTCGCGATGCTCTTCTTGGCCCGAGTCTCCGAGGGTTTCTGGCCGCTGATCAAGGCCAGCTCGGCCTTCGCATCTTCGAGAGCCTGCTTTACATCCGACTGGGAACCAACCGAGGTGTTAATTACCACCTTCTCAACCTTCGGGACCTGGTGCGGGTTCTTGTAGCCATGCTGTTTCTGCAGGGCGGGCATGACCCGGTCTTTGTAATCCTGGTAAAATTCGTTTTTCATGGGCTAGGCCTTTTCCTTCTCTTTCGAGGCTTTGCTCTTCGTGATCTTCTCTTTCGCGGCTTTCTTCTTCGCGCCCTTTCCCTTCGACGCGCGTTCACCTCGCTCGAGAACTTTTACATTCGAAATATGAATAGGCCCTTCGCGTTCCGCGATTTTCCCTTGTGGATTATCCTGCGATTTTTTCAGGTGCCGCTTGATCATCCGGACGCCCTCGATCAGCACGCGCTGTTTTCGCGCAATCACTTCGAGCACCTTGCCGGAGGAACCCTTGAAGTTCCCGGAGATGACTTCGACGTTGTCGCCCTTTCGGACGTGCAGCTTGATGCGGTTCATAAAACTTCCGGCGCGAGTGAAACAATTTTCATGAAATTGCGCTCACGTAATTCGCGGGCGACAGGCCCGAAAATACGGGTGCCGCGAGGATTCAAATCTTTATCAATGATGACAATGGCGTTGTTATCAAAGCGAAGAACCGAGCCATCTCCCCGTTTGATCGGCTGCCTTGTGCGCACGAGCACCGCTCGAACGACCTCCCCCTTCTTTACCGTGCCAGTCGCGCTCGCTTCCTTGACGTTTGCGACGATCACGTCCCCGATCCCGGCCGACCGCGCAGTTCCTTTGCCGATCACGCCAATCATCGTCGCCATGCGAGCGCCGCTGTTGTCCGCCACGTCGAGTCTGGATCTTAGGTAAACCATAACAATCTCTTTTCCCTCTTCCCCTTATTTCTGCACGACCTCCACCAATCTCCACCGTTTCAACTTGCTCAGCGGCCGCGTTTCCATGATCCGAACCGTGTCTCCAGTCTTGGCCTTATTCTCTTCGTCGTGCGCGTAAAACTTTCTCATTTGCTTGACGATCTTGCCGAATTTGGCATGGGGAACGCGAGTGACCGTCCGGACGATGATTGTCTTGCTCATCCCGCTCGAGATCACCTCACCCGTGCGCGTTTTGCGCGCGCCACGGCTTGAGGCGGTAGTTGTCCCCGCCGTTGCCGTCACACCGCTTTGTTGATCGTTTGCTTCAGGCATAAAATTTATTTGGCTGCCGCCCTGGCGGCGCGTTGCGAGAGGACCGTCTCAATCCGGGCTACTTCCCGGCGCAGCAGCCGCAATCGACTTGGTTGCTCCAGCTGGCCACTCTGCTGTTGCAAGCGCAGGTGAAGACTTTCCTGGCGCAAGTCACGCTTTTTCGTCAGCAACTCGTCTGAACTCATCTCCGATATTTCTTTGAATTTCATGCTCGTTAGGCCGCGGCCACATGGTGCCGGGTGAGAAACTTGGTGCGCACCGGCAATTTGTCCGCGGCCAGCCGCAGTGATTCGCGCGCGACCGATTCTGTCACGCCATCCAGTTCGAATAAAATATTGCCCGGCTTGACCGTCGCAACCCAATACTCGGGTTGGCCTTTTCCCTTGCCCATCCGGGTTTCGGGTGGACGTGAAGTGACGGATTTATCCGGGAAGATGCGGATCCAGAGCTTACCCTTGCGCTTCATGCTGCGAGTCAGCGCCACGCGCGCAGCTTCGATCTGCGTGTTCGTGATCCAGGCACGTTCGAGCGTCTGCAAGCCAAACTCGCCGAAATCGATTCGCAGATTGCGTGAAGCCGTCCCCTTGCGGCTGCCCCGCTGGGTCTTCCGGTACTTCACGCGTTTTGGCATCAATGGCATGGTGGTCTCCTAAAACTTTCTAAATCTGGGCTGGCTCGGGTGGTGGCGGCAGAGCGGCCGGCGTTTCAGCCGTGGGCTCTTCTTTCTTACACAACCAGCACTTTACCCCGATCTTCCCGTAGACGGTGTTCGCTTCGGCAAAGCCGTAATCAATCGGAGTGCGCAGCGTGTGAAGCGGGACCTTGCCTTCACGATACCACTCCGACCGTGAGATTTCCGCCCCGTTCAATCGACCCGAGCTACGCAATCGAATTCCCTGCGCACCGAAATCCATCGCCACTTGCACCGCCTTCTTCATCGCCCGGCGATAGGCAATACGACGCTCGATCTGGAGCGCCACATTTTCCGCGACGAGCTGGGCATCGAGCTCCGGCGTCTTGATCTCCTGGATGTCGATCTTGATCTGTTTGCCTTGCGCCATCTTCGAGATCTCTTCGGTCATCTTCTCGATCTCCGCGCCCTTCCGGCCAATCACGATGCCCGGTCGCGCCGTATAGATGGTTACGCGAATGCTGTTCCAAGCACGCTCGATCACGATCTTCGAGACGGCGGCAAACAGCAGTTTCTTTTTCACGTAGTCGCGGATCTTGAGATCGCTGTGGAGAAACGCGGGCATCTCCTGCGGAGAGGCGTACCACTTTGAGCGCCAGTCCTTGTTAACCGCGAGACGAAAACCTACCGGATTAACCTTTTGTCCCATAAATTATTCCTTCGCCTCTTCGGTCGGCGTCTCCGGCACAATTCCCGCCTTCGGCGCGCGTGTCGTTTCGTCCTTCTTTAGAGGGCCACCTTTCTTCGGTTTTTTCTTCTGTCCCTTTTTCTTGTCGCGCGTCTTGATCTCGATCTCGTCCGTCAAAATGATCCGGATGTGGCTGCTGCGTTTCAGGATTCGGCTCCCACTTCCACGGGCGCGCGGCATCATTCGCTTCATCGTCGGTCCCTCACCCACCGTTGCCTCTTTCACCACGAGCCCGTCCACCCGAAGATTCGCGTTGTTCTCTGCGTTTGCGACCGCGCTCTTGAGCGTCTTGGAGATGAAGCCGGCCGCCTTTTTGGGACTGAACGCGACGAGGTCGAGCGCCGCCGAGACCGGCAGGCCCTGAATCGCGCGAGTGACTTCGCGGACCTTGAAGGCCGAAATCTTCGCATACCGATATGTCGAGCTAACTTGCATTTATTTTTCTATTTCAAACTCACATTTTGGCGGGCATCCGCCTGGAGACGGTCACCCACCTTTATTCTTCCAGAATCCATTTCTTGAATCACTGCGCCGCAAATCTTCTGACGCACGTCAACCACTCGCAACCTCGCGATCAATTTATCCTCCCGCATCACTCGCAGTGGCATTCCCATCTTCACTCCCTGCTTTTCCCCGATATTGCCTACCACCAGCGACCATTCTTCCTTTAGGCTCACCACACGGCCATCCATCAATGTCGCCGTTTCTTCCGGAGAGTTCTCCGGCCGCGAGGCCATCTCACTTGCGCCGCGCAACTGCGCCTCCACTTCCATTCTTGCCAGCGCGTCGCCTCCTGTTGAAGTCTTGAGGAGGTGGAGAACCGCCTCACTCAACCCCAGCACCTGGTCGCGGTATTTCTCCCGTTCCTTCTGCATCAACCGGAGATCGGAGACCGCGCTCAGCAAACGCTGTTCGAGCCTGGCTCGATCCTTGTCCGCCGATTCGAGCCCGAGCGCCTCCATGCGCAACTGTAGTTCCGAATATTTTTGGCGAAAAAGGTCCGATTCGACCTTCGATGCGGCGAGGCTATCGGTCAATGTCTTGATCGACTCACGTGCGAGCGAAAGCTGCGTCCGCAGCTCCTCGTCATGCGAGAATATGGCCGCGGCGGTCACTTTCGTGTCCGCATTTTCAATTTTGGATTCTGACAAAGAACTATTTCCCTCTGCGGCCAGCCCTCGAGCCAGCGTCATTATCAAGAAAGCTGAGAGTTGAAAGGTGAAAGGTGAGAGTCTTGCCTCTCGCCTCTTTCTCTTAACTTTCAACTTTCAACCCTCAACTACTTCGTCACCTTCGCGGTGTGCGAACCGTGCTTCTTAAAAATACGCGTCGGCGAAAATTCGCCCAGCTTATGACCCACCATGTTCTCGGTCACAAACACCGAAATAAAGGTCTTCCCGTTGTGAACCATAAAGGTGTGACCGACAAAATCCGGCGTCACCATCGACCGTCGGGCCCAGGTCTTGACCGGCTTCTTTACGCCTGACGTATTCATCTTGTCGATTTTCTCGAGAAGATGCGGCTCAACAAACGGTCCCTTTTTCAAAGATCTGGCCATAAATCAATCTTACTTCTTGCGGCGGTCCTGCATAATGAATCGGTCACTCGGTTTGTGTTTTGCGCGTGTCTTGAATCCTTTGGCCAGTTGCCCCCAGGGGCTGACCGGGTGATGTCGCCCACCGCCGCCTTTGGACTTACCCTGTCCGCCGCCCATCGGGTGATCGATCGGGTTCATGACCATTCCACGCACATGCGGACGCCGGCCCTGCCAGCGGGTTCGACCAGCCTTGCCGCTGGAGACGTTCATGTGATCGACATTGCCGACCTGACCGATCGTGGCAAAACAGGTGTCGTGAATACGGCGAATTTCGCCTGAAGGGAGTTTGACCAGCGCATACCCAGCCTCGCGGTTACTGAGCGTAGCCTGCTGTCCAGCGCTTCGGGCAATCTGCCCGCCGCGACCTGGCGCTATCTCGACATTGTGAATATTTGAACCGAGCGGAATTGTGCTCAGCGGCAGGGAGTTTCCGAGATCGGGCGGGGCCTCGTTTCCGGACATGACCCGTGCGCCAACCATCAATCCATCCGGAGCGAGGATGTAACTCATTTCACCATCCGCGTACTTAATAAGAGCGATCCGCGCGGACCGGTTCGGGTCGTACTCGATCGCGGTCACTTCGGCAGCGATGCCGTGCTTTCGGCGTTTGAAATCAATCTTGCGGTATTTTTGCTTATGTCCGCCGCCGATGTGCCGGGCGGTTAACCGGCCTCTGTTGTTCCGGCCACCGGTTCTCTTCTTTACCTCGGTGAGGCTTTTATGCGGCTTCGATTTCGTGATCTCCTGAAAAGCAGGAAGTGCCGTGAAACGAAGGACTGGAGTGAGCGGACGAAAAGTCTTGAGAGCCATAATCAGTTAGACGAGGTCGATCTTCTCGCCTTCCTTCAGGGTCACGATGGCCTTTTTCCAGTGCGGCTTGCGGCCAAAGTCAGCGCGGCGTTCGCGTTTCTTTTTGCCGGCGTAATTGCACGTGTTTACAGCGATCACCTTCTTGTTGAACAAACGCTCAACCGCCTGCTTGATCTGAATCTTGTTGGCACGCGGCGAGACACGGAAAACATACTTGTTCAGCTTCTCGGTGAGCAGCGACGCCTTCTCCGTTAACTGAACGGTCTGAATCAAATCGTAGGGCTCGTTCATTCGCGATTCATCCTTTCCGCCAGATGCTCCAACGCCGCCGGCGTCACCAAAATCTTATCGAAAGCGAGTAGTTGCTCCGCGTTGACATTCGCCGCCGTCGCCAGCAACACCGGCTTCACATTTCGGGCGGACTTGTAGGTGTTGTCGTCAAACGAGTCGGAGAGAACGAGGACCTTTCGCGCGTCAGTTTGCTTCTTTACGAGAGCGACAAAGGACTTTGTCTTCAACTCTGCGACAGCGAACTGATCAATTGTCAGGACATCGCCAGCTTTGATCCGTTCGCTCAGTGCTTTCTGGAAGGCGAGGCGCCTGGTCGTCTTGGAAACCTTTTTTGAGTAATCGCGCGGCTTCGGTCCGAAAACGACCCCGCCACCACGCCAGATGACGGATGATTTGTAGCCGGCCCGGGCGCGGCCTGTTCCCTTTTGCCGCCACGGCTTGGCCCCGGAAAGGTTCACGTCAGCCTTCGATTTTGTATTCGCCGAACCGGAACGACGCGCCGCGCGCATTGCGACAACCGTGTCGTGAAGCGCCTGCGTCCCCCGCCCCGTCTCGATCAGCTCGATTTTGGCTTCCTTCGCGGCTTCTGCCGTTAAGACCTTTGCGCTCATTTATTCCTTGCTCGCCTCCGTCGCGGGTTTCTTGGTCGCAGGGCGGATCACGACATAACTCCCGTTCGATCCCGGGACGGCGCCACTGATTAAAATGACTTTTTCCGTCTCTCGCACCTGAATCACGCGCAGATTTTGGACGGTGACGCGCTCGTCACCCATGTGGCCGGGCATGCCCATGTTTTTCCAGATGCGGCCCGGCGTGGAACGATTGCCGACCGCGCCGTTGCGGCGGTGGGTCTTCGAACCATGCGCTGCTCCCTGTCCCTGGAAGTTATGCTTCTTCATCACGCCCTGAAAGCCTTTGCCCTTCGATCGGCCAATCACATCAACCCAATCGCCCGGCTGGAACTGAGTGACGTTCAGATCGATGTCCCCATCGGGCGCGTCAGCCTCGAGGCGAAATTCCTTCATCAATTTCTTGGGCTCGGATCCAACCTTCTTGAATTCACCGAGCAAAGCTTTGGTTACGCGCGATTCCTTCTGCGCGTCGAAACCGACTTTGATCGCAGAGTAACCATCATTTTCCGTCGTGACCCGGCGCAGGAGAACGTTGTCACCCGCCGCAATCACGGTCACTGGATGCAGCCGGCCGTTCGCGTCGTAAACGCTGGTCATGCCGATTTTTTGTCCTAGTAAACCGATGCTCATGATCGTGGGTTTGCAAATTTGTCGAAGCTAGACCGCTAAATCTTAATCGTAATGTCCACGCCCGCCGGCAGGTTCAGTTTCTTCAACTCGTCGACCGTTTTCGCGGTCGGCTCGATGATGTCGAGCAGGCGTTTGTGCGTCCGAATTTCAAATTGATCCATCGATTTTTTGTCGACGTGAGGGGAACGGTTCACGGTAAATTTTTCGATCAAAGTCGGCAGCGGGATCGGACCCGCCACGCGCGCACCGGTGCGCTTCGCCGTCTCCACGATGTCGATCGCGGATTGATCGAGCATGCGGTGGTCGAATGCTTTCAACCGGATGCGGATGCGTTGGCCGTTCGTCATTTGGTTTCCTTCTGATCAAGCACGGCCGCGACCAGCTGCGCTGGCACCTGTTCGAAATGTGATGGCTCCATCGAGTAACTCGAGCGGCCCTTTGAAAGCGATCGGATCGCCGTGGCGTAACCGAACATTTCCGCCAGTGGAACTTCGGCCTGGACCATCGTGAGATTTCCCTTCACTTCGATGCTCCCAATTTTGCCGCGCCGGCGATTCAAATCACCCATGATATCGCCCTGATACTCCTCTGGCGTCGCGTTCTCGACCTTCATGATCGGCTCGAGCAGGATTGGCTTCGCTTTCTTAAAAGCGTCTTTGACCGCAAAAATGGCAGCGAGCTTGAACGCCATTTCGTTCGAATCGACGTCGTGATAGGAGCCGTCAACGATATCAATGTTCGCGTCGATCACCTGATAGCCGCCAACAACTCCGTTGAGCATCGCCTCTTCGATCCCCTTCTTGCAGGCCGGGATGTATTCCTTCGGAATATTGCCGCCGATGACCTTGTTCTCAATAGTGATGCCCTTGCCACGCTCGTTTGGCTGCACCTTGACGATGACGTGGCCATATTGACCACGGCCGCCTGATTGCTTGATCAGCTTGCCTTCGCCATCCGCTGGGACAGTAATCGTCTCGCGATAAGCGATCTGCGGTTTACCGGCGTTGGCATCCACCTTGAACTCCCGCAGCATTCGGTCGCGGATAATCTCCAAATGGAGCTCGCCCATTCCGGCGATGATCGTCTGGCCGGTATCCTCGTGAGTGAAGACCTTGAATGTCGGATCTTCCTCGGATAGACGCTGCAACGCGACGCCCATCTTTTCCTGGTCTTGTTTCGTCTTTGGTTCGATCGCCATCGAAATAACCGGATCAGGAAACGAAGGCGGTTCGAGCAGAATCGGGTGATCTTCGTCGCAGAGCGTATCGCCCGTCGTGATGTTCTTGATGCCAACGATTGCCGCGATGTCGCCCGAATAGCAGGTGTCGATATCCTCGCGCTTGTCGGCTTGAATTTGAATTAAACGGCTAATGCGCTCGCGTTTGTTCGTGCGCGGGTTGTACACCGTATCGCCTTTGCTCAGCGAGCCGGAATAGACGCGAAAGAAAACCAGCTTCCCAACGAAGGGGTCGCTCCAGAGTTTGAAAGCAAGGGAGCAGAACTTCCCTTTATCATCGGTCGGCGCTTCCATTTTCTCGTGCGTGTCCGGCTCCATCCCCACCGCGGGCGGAATATCGAGCGGACCCGGGAGATAGTCGATCACCGCATCGACGAGATACTGAACTCCCTTGTTCTTAAACGCAGAACCGCCGACGACTGGAATGAACCTGTTGGCGATCGTTTGACGGCGAATACCGGCCTTTAGCATCTGCGGCGTAATCGGCTTTTCCTCGAGGACCGCTTCGGCCACCTCATCGTCAATATTCGAGATTGCCTCTACTAAATCAGCATACGCTTTCTCGACCGCAGCCTTGTTCTCTTCCGGAATGTCCCGCACTTCGTAGATCGACCCCATCGAATCGTCGTCGAGATAGAACACTGCCTTGCGGTTCACGACGTCGAGCTGGCCTTTAAGGTAATCTTCCTTTCCCAGAGGGATAAGAATCGGCCAGGCATTGGCGCCAAGTTTCTTGCGCATCGAGTCAATCGACATGTCGAAGTCGGCGCCGACGCGATCCATCTTATTGATAAAAGCAATGCGCGGGACGTTATATTTATTCGCCTGCCGCCAAACCGTCTCAGATTGCGGCTGAACACCCGCGACGGCGTCGAACACGGCAATCGCGCCGTCCAGCACGCGAAGCGAACGTTCGACCTCCGCCGTGAAATCAACGTGACCAGGGGTGTCGATAATGTTCACCCGCATCTTGATGCCTTCGTAAATCTTGAAGACATCCGGTTCAGGCTTCTGCATCCAGGCGCAGGTGGTCGCGGCGGAAGTAATCGTGATCCCGCGCTCGCGCTCCTGCTCCATCCAATCCGTCACGGTCGTGCCTTCGTGCACCTCACCGATCTTGTGGATCATGCCGGTATAAAAAAGAATGCGCTCGGTCAGCGTCGTCTTGCCGGCGTCAATGTGCGCGGCAATGCCGATGTTGCGGGTCCGCTCGAGCGGAAACTTGCGATCCGGCGAATTGGGATTCTTCGGAGTAGCGGATTTTTGTTCGAGCGTGGCGGGCATAACAGGAAATTAGTTACCAGCGGAAATGGGCGAAGGCGCGGTTGGCTTGGGCCATTTTGTGGGTGTCGTCGCGCTTCTTGATTGCGTTGCCCTGGCCAGCGGCGGCATCTTTCAATTCTGCGGCCAGCGCTTCAGCCATCGGCAGGCCGCGCCGGTTATCGGCGTACTGGACGATCCAGCGCATCGCCAAAGAAACCTGGCGCGCCGGCGTCACTTCCATTGGCACCTGATACGTGGCCCCACCAACCCGGCGCGATTTCACTTCGAGGCGGGGGCGCACATTTTCCAGTGCCTTGTTTACGATTTCGAGCGGATCAACCGCATCCGAGCCTTCGCGCGACTTATCGATCGCGGTATAAACAATCCGCTCGGCGAGAGACTTCTTGCCCCGTTTCATCACGGTGGAAATGAGGCGCGCGACCGCGGGACTGCCGTAACGCGAGTCGAGCTTCTCCTCTTTTTTGTAGACTTTCCGCCGCCGAGACATGTGATTTTGTTTCCGTACTTATTGGTAAGCTGAATTTATTTCTTCGGTTTCGCGCCATCCTTGGCCGCCCCATCGCCCGACGCCTTCGGACGTTTCGCGCCGTATTTCGAACGGCTGCGACGGCGCCCGTCAACTCCGAGACTATCTAGCGTTCCCCGCACAATGTGGTAACGCACCCCCGGCAAATCCTTCACTCGTCCGCCTCGCACGAGCACGATTGAGTGCTCCTGGAGATTGTGTCCTTCGCCGGGAATGTAGGCAATCACTTCCTGGCCATTCGTCAACCGTACTTTTGCCACTTTTCGCAGAGCAGAATTCGGCTTCTTCGGGGTGCGCGTCATCACCTGGGTGCAGACACCGCGCCGCTGCGGACAATTCTTCAGGGCCGGTGATTTCGATTTCACCGAGACCTTCTTTCGTCCTTTGCGAATGAGCTGATTAATTGTTGGCATCGTTGTTAAATTAAAAGCCGCCCCGACTCGTCATCCGGGCGACAAAAAAACCGCACAGGCCGCGTTTACCTTCCCCACGCACCTGATGCGGAGAGCAGGGAGTATAGGAGCGATTCCTGACGCCGCAACAATATTTTCGCGGGCTGGCCGGCGAAGGGGAAAGCCGCGGCCGAGACCTTGACAAGGCGGTATATTTCGTTTATTTCTGTTACAACAGAATATACAGATATTTATGACAACCCTCTCGCCCGTCGCGCAAAAGTTCATCCTGCACTGGGGGGAGATGGGCACCCGCTGGGGCATCAATCGCACCGTCGCGCAGGTCCATGCGCTCCTTTTCCTTTCGGAGAAGCCCCTGCCCGCCGACGAAATCGCGGAGACGCTGGGCATCGCGCGTTCGAATACCAGCACCAGCCTGCGTGAATTGCAGAACTGGGGCATCGTTCGAATCGTTCATGTCCTGGGCGATCGCCGGGATCATTTCGCCTCGATGAGCGATGTCTTCGCCATGTTCCGGGCCATCGCGCACCAGCGGAAAAAGCGCGAGATCGATCCGACAGTTCATGTTTTGCGCGACTGCCTCGCGGAAGCGGACAAACCAAAAGCCGCCGACCCACATGTCCGCAGCCGTCTTTCGGATCTTCTGAATTTCTTCGAACTGGCCGGGACTGCTTATGAAAGACTGGAGAACCTGCCCACGCCCGCCGTTCTCAAGCTCGCGAAGCTTGGTGACCGGGCCCTCCGCATGGTCGGCATTTCCAAATAGCCCCTGGCAGGTGACGACCGCCACCGCCACCAGAAGTTTGAGCGCAGCGGGCAGGCGACGGATGCTCGCGAAACCGGGCGAACCACTGTTCCTCGCTTCCTGGGACCGAGCCGTCTTCATCCACTACGAGGCGGACCCCACTCTCCTGCAGCGGCAGGTTCCCTTCCCGCTCGACCTGCTCGACGGCCGCGCCTTCGTCAGCATCGTCGCGTTCATCCTCTTGAGAATGCGTCCGCGTCTCGGTGGGCGGCTGAGCGAATGGCTCTTTCAGCCGATCGCCTCGCACGAATTTCTCAACGTGCGCACGTATGTCCGGCAGGCCGGCGAACCCGGGATTTTTTTCCTGGCCGAATGGCTTTCCAATCCGTTGAGCGTTCGCCTGGGACCACGGACTTTCGGCTTGCCCTACCGCTTCGGCCACCTGAAATACGCGCACACTCATGAGGACGGGAAAATTATGGGGAGGGTAGCGGCAAACGAGGGCCGGCTCGAATACCAGGCCACCATCCCGGCCTCCAGCTTTCTGCCGGCTGAAGTTGAGTCGTTGACCGAATTCCTGCTCGAACGCTATACGGCCTTCACCTGCCAACGCCGACGCCAACGCCTCTTCCGAGTGTGGCACGAGCCCTGGCCACAGACTCCAGTCGAAATCGACGTCACGGACGCTGATCTGATGGCATCAACGGGCGACTGGTGGGGAAGCGCGGAACGCGCGGGCGCAAATTATTCGCCCGGCGTCGAGGTTTGGATGGGCCGGCCTCATCGGATCGCTGGCTAACTCGCGCCAGCGAGTTCGCCGAGATACGCCCACCTGGCGTAAAGTCGTGCGACCTGATCGCGAGCGTCGCGCAGCTCCACTTCAAACTTCGCGTAATCGGACGCGTGCGTTGCGTAAAAGTCCGGCTCGGCAAAAATCGCCTCGATTCTGGCGACCTCGTCTTCCGCGGCGAGAATCGCTCTCTCCATTCCTTCGAGTTCGCGCTCCTCTTTCCATTTTAGTTTGCGCAGCTTTTCTTTGGAGCCGGGAACGGTGACTCCGGCTTTGCTCGGAACGGAGGCGGAGCCCCCGGCCTGCGTGCCTTTGCCTAGACCGGGGTCAACGACCCCGGCTCCAGAAAGGGAGGATCGCTTTTCGAGGTAATAATCGTAATTCCCAACGTAGTACCGGACAATTCCTCCATCTTCGAAGGCGAGAATCGCCGTGCAGACGCGATTGAGAAAATAACGATCGTGACTCACCACCATCACGCTCCCGCCGAAAGCAACCAGCGCTTCTTCGAGCAACCGCAGCGTGCCCAGATCGAGATCGTTGGTCGGTTCGTCGAGAATGAGAACGTTGCCACCGCGCTTGAGAATCTTCGCCAGCAACACGCGACTCCGCTCACCGCCGCTCAACTGGTTAATCTTGGTGTTGATTCGCTCTTCGGTAAAAAGAAATCGCCGAAGATATCCACGCAACGTGATGTTCTCCTCACCGAGACGAACGTATTCACTCCCCTCGCCGACTTCTTCCCAGACTGTCTTCGCGTCATTGAGCAGAAGCCGATTTTGATCGACGTAATTGATCTCGGTCCGCGTGCCGATCTCGACCACGCCGCTGGTTGGTTCCAACTGTTGCAACATGATTTTGAGCAGCGTCGATTTGCCCAGGCCGTTCCGGCCCACCACGCCAAGCCGCTCTCCCGCCGCGAGATTCAGTGAAACATTTTGGAACAACGATCGTCCGCCGAGTTCCATCCCCACGTCGCGCAATTCAATCACGCGATTTGCCAGCTTCGGCGCGGGCGGAATGATGAGATCGACGTCGAGTTCCACTTCGGCCGGACCCTGTTGCGCCATCTCAAAATAACGTTCGACTCGATCCACCGATTTCGTTCGCCGCGCCCGGGGCGCCTTTCGCACCCACGCAAGCTCACGTTTCAAAAACTTCTGGCGCTTGTGCTCCTGCATCTCCTCCACCGACTGGCGTTCCGCGCGGGCGAGCAGGTAATCAGTGTAGTTACCTTCGTAGCTGTAGAATTTTCCGCGTGACAGTTCGACCACCCGGGTCGCGATGCGATCAAGGAAATAGCGATCGTGCGTCACGAAAAGGCAGGTGCCGGAATAGCGAGCCAGAAAATCCTCCAGCCATTCGATCGACCCGGTATCGAGATGATTCGTCGGCTCGTCCAGGATTAGGAAATCAGGACGCGCGAGCAAGGCGCGGCAAAGCGCCACCCTGCGCTTTTCGCCGCCTGAAAGGCTCGCCACGACCCGTTCTGGCTCCGGTGCGTGGAGATTAGTGACCAGGCTCTTGATCCGATGCTCGAGATTCCATCCGTCGAAATGCGAAATCTGATCGAGCAAGGTACCGCTCCGCGCGCTTTCGGCTGGCGCGATTTCGTACTCCGCAATCAAATCCAGAACGCGCTGCGCGCCGGAGAGAATGTTCGCATGCACCGTGGCCCTCTCCTCCAGCTCAAACATCTGCGGCATGTAACCGACAACGAGATCACGGCGCTGATTATACTCGCCGGCATCGGGCTTCATCACGCCGGCCGCGATTTGCAAGAAAGTCGATTTACCCGAGCCGTTGCGCCCGACAAGACCAACCCGTTCACCCTCCAGAATTGTGACCGTAGCGCGATCGAGGACCGCCTGATTGCCAAACCGGACCACCAGCTCCGTCGCGCTGGCGATGGCATTTAGGACTGGCTCGGACATCCTTGCAGATAACACATTGTCCGCTTGCAAGCAGCCGTCGCTCGCCACGCCAAGGTTCGAACGAATCGGCAGCAGCGCTCTCGTCTCAGCCGCGGCGCGGGCCGCTCAGGTCGTCTTCTTGACGACAAACCCGATGTACCCCCAACGACCCCATTCATGGTGGGTTGTGCGCTCCACGTCCAGGATCCCCTTTTTATCGCGGGCGTGGGTTTTCGCTACGAACTCGGCAAAGGCCGCATTGAAATGGACATCGTGTGACACGAGGAGTCCCCCGTTGCCGAGCCGTCCCCAGAATTGCCGAAATTCCCAGAGCATGTGCCGGTAGCGGTGCGAACTGTCGTGCAAGAACATGTCAATCTTCGCGGGCAACTCGTCACGCTTCTCAAAATCTTCAATCTTCCCACTGAGCGGCACAAATTGGGATCGCAATTCGCTCGGAATCAGCGCACCGTGATCGCAATCCCGGTTCCATTCAAAGCTGTATAGTCTTGCCTTCGGAAGGCCTTCGTCCGCCAGCGCTTTCAGAATAAAAGCCGAAGACATACCGAGGTAGCCACCCGACTCCACAATGACTGTGGGCCGCCGCCATCGCGTCAGACCATAGAGCGTTGCGCAATCGAGCGTGCCCATGAGTCCGTGGCCGTCAGGCCCATCGAACGCCCGGCTCATTTCCGCCATGAAATCGCTCTTCTGAATTTCACCAGCGAAATGCGAGACTCGTTCCCACAGGCAGGAACTCGGCGGCGCCAAGGGATCATTTTCCTTCGCTTTTTCCCCATCTGGCCGTCGCCGGAGCATTTTCATAAGCGCGCGCATCTTCTCCGCCCAGGATAACACATTGTCTGCTTGCGATCAGCCATCGCGCTCCGGAAGCTGCTCGCCAAATGTTCGAACTGCTCGGCCAGGATGCTTCGTCAAAAGCGCGGCGCGGTCGCGTCCTGACTGGTCATGGCGTGATCGAGACGCCGGCGTTCATGCCGGTTGGGACGCAGGGCAGTGTGAAGGCCGTCAGCCCGCGGGAGCTGCGCGAACTGAAGGCGCAGATCATTCTCGGGAACACGTATCATCTGTTCGTCAGGCCGGGACTTGAGGTCATACGGCATTTCGGCGGATTGCATCGCTTCATCAATTGGGATGGGCCGATTCTGACCGATAGCGGCGGGTACCAGATTTTCTCGCTCGCGAAGTTGAGGAAGATCACCGAGGAGGGCGTGGCGTTCCAAAACCATCTCGACGGGACGCCTGCGTTCATTAGTCCGGAGATAGCGATGGAGATTCAAGCGGCGCTCGGGAGTGACATCGCCATGGTGCTCGATGAATGTCCGCCCTGGCCGTGTGCATATGATTACGCGGCACGGAGCCTGGAGATGACGCATCGGTGGGCGCGGCGGTGCAAAGCGATTTCGGAAACCGGATTTCGGAAACCGGAAAGTTCTGAGCTCTCCGCAATCCGCAATCCGCAATCCCAAATGGTCTTCGGAATCGTCCAGGGAGGAACATTCGAAGACCTGCGGCGGTCGAGCGCCCAAACATTGGCGGCGATGGATTTCGACGGATATGCGATCGGAGGCGTGAGCGTGGGAGAACCGGAGCCCGAAATGATGCAGGCGGTGGAATGGAGCGAACCGCATTTGCCCGCAGACAAACCACGGTACGCCATGGGGCTGGGCACGCCGCCACAGCTGCTTGAGCTGATCGCGCGCGGCATCGACATGTTTGATTGCGTCCTGCCCACGCGGCTCGCGCGCAACGGAACCGCCTTCACCACGGGAGGAACGCTCAACCTTAAGAACGCCGAGTTCGCGATGCAGACCGGCCCGATTGAGGAAGGCTGCGAATGCGAAGCGTGCCGGGGTTTTGCGCGCGGCTACATCAGACACCTCGTCAAAGCGGAAGAAATCCTCGGGTTGCGGCTGATCACCATGCACAACCTGCATTTCTATCTCGACCTGATGAAACGGGCGCGCACCGCGATCGAAACCGGGATCTTCCCGGACTTTCGCGACCGATTTGTCAGCGGTTACAAAATCCCGGCCTCGCCCATCGATTGAACCGAGCTGGATTATTGGCCGTCGCCCGGTGAATTATCCGGTTTGAACTTACTCAGCTGGCGCGTCGGGACCGACGGCGCGATTTTCAAATCCAAATCCTTTTGAATACCTTCGGCCCACGCCTGCGACGACTCGTTGTTGTAATGAATTCCGTCGCCGCCCGTCTTTCCCATTTTATAATGCGTCACCTCGCGCGAATCGATGATTTCAAAGTGATCGCGTTTTGAAGCCCTGCGGATCAATCCCTGCACCCTCCCTTGCACTTTACTCAATCGGTACGAATCCGGCGGCGTAATCCAAACGACCTTCTTGGCCACGCCACGCTTCGCTGCCTTGATGAAGCGGTCGAGGTACGATTCCATTTGTTCGTCTGTTAACGCTCGGTCCATCCAGTTTGTCCCGAGCTGAACGATGACGATGGTCGGTTTATGTTTCTCAACCAGGAATTCCAACTTGGGCGTGAGAACGCGACGCGGCGCCCGGCCGTTAACGAAGTCAACCAGCATATCGGACTTCGCAGTGTGCTGGCGATAACCGCACTTCGTGTAGAAGTCCGGTTCGTTTCTCAACCAATGCTCGGGCGAGGAACCGCAGGATGCATAAGCCGCGACCGGGTATTTTTTTTCCAGATGGTTCTGGATAGCTTCGCCAAACTTCCCGACCGACAACGAATCTCCCACCATCAGGATGCTCGGCGGGGGGGGCGGCGGGGCCTCGGGAACCTTTGCGGACTTTTGCTGCTTGCCGTTCGCCACCAGGACAAAAGAACCGACCCCGACGACAAAGGCCAGCGGCAGCAACGCAGACTGCACCAACAACGACCAATCCTTCTTAATGCGCATGTTCGGGGTGCCGGACTTCGTCCTGGATTCGGATGTAGGGCTGGAGGTTGATCAATCCGGAATCGTCCTTGGATTTCACGGTCTTCCACACGGTGTTTTCCAGCTCGTGCAGTTGGAATTTGTACGTCTTGCCGACACGGTAGCGGAGCTTTTGCTTCTTTAGTCCAATATAGGCGGGATGCATCACGAGAATTTGCTTTTCCGAATACTGGCCGGCGATAAGTTTATTAATCTCGTAGACGTAGCCGACCAGATACTCCTGGTAGGGCAGCAATTCGTTTACTGGGATGGGCTCGGTTTTGAAGATTAATTTGGCCTTTACCGCGAGCTGCTGCTCCTTCGACTTTTCGTTTACCGGTGCCGGCTGCGCGACAGCGAACCCAGAAACCTTTTCCGACAGTGGCTTCAGCGTGGCGAACGGCTGGAGAGACAGATCGTGCTCAACGAGATCGAACACTTTGTCGGCCCAAAGATCCATGTCCGCGCCGATAAAATGCTCTTTGTCCGGTTCCATATGGTGGTACGGATACGGGACGAGCGTCCGGCTATCGATCACATCGGCCACATCGCCGATGTCCGCGCGGGTTTGTGCGATCACGAAATCCTGAATCTCCTTCGAAACTCTGCCCGATGTCGGGGCCGCCACCCAGTAGATCTTCCGCAACGAAGGACTCCTGAGCGCTTTGGTTACGAACGGCAACAGGTAACTTCTTAGCGCCGGGCCGTGGCGACTGGGACTCACCGTCTTTTGGTCGGGGAAGAGATCGAAAAGATTCGTCCCGGTTTGCATGATCAGAATGTCGGGCCGAAGCGTCGACAGCAAATCCTCGAGTTTTGGCACGGGATGCGGGTTAGGAACGTGGCCGCGCGTCATGCCATATACGTCCTCCAGTTCTCTCACGTGGCCGGGACCGGTCGATTCGATGGTCACGAATCCGCAATGTGTCTTAATGCTGCCGTACGGCCTCTCTTTGAGCCAACTCAGTGGATTCGTGCCGCAAGCGAGGTAGGTGAACGTAGATTTCACGGCGGGACTCTTCCGGAACCTCTGGTCCAGGCGCTTCCCGAATCCACACAAAGCCAGGGAGTCGCCCAGAATCAAAACGTTGAGGCCTTCGGCCGGCGGGGGGCTCTGGAGCGGAATAGCCTGCCGGATCTCCACCGGCTTTGGTTCCGCCAGGGCCGCGAGCGATCCGCTTCCGAGAACAGCGACGCCGGCGAGAATCGAAACGAGCGTTCGAGATCTTGCGTTGCTCTTGTTCCGAAACCTGTTCGCGAATGTTTCGCCATGCTCAATCACGGGAATCGCTTTCAAATGAATTGTGTCTTACGTCAAGGCGGTTTCAGGAGCGACGTCGTTCAGCGTGCGTCAGACGCCAAGGAACGGCGCTTTCCAAACCGCTGTCGTTTCTTCGACGTTTGGAGACTCCGAAAGCTTTCGCGAGCAGACTCGCCGCTCCTTGAAAAAGCGCACGCTTCGGAGCGTCTTAGATTGTTCGCCTATTTTGCGACTGGAATCTTGCCCCAGCCTTCCGTTGCCTCCGTGAATTCCCGCGCGGAAAAACACCAGACCACGACTTTCTTTTTCGCCAGATAATCGGGGTTTTTCAGACTGTGCCGGTAAAGGCTGATTCTCACCGGCGTGGCGCCTGAACCGCGGGTGCCGATCAAGTCGGGGGCGAACCCAAGTTCCTGCGTGAGCTGATCAACCAGCCCCGCGCGCTCCGCGAGAAAATCGTGGAAGACGAGGGTGTGACTGTCGCCCAGAAGAAGCACCGGGCTGTTCGCCTCCGGTTCAACGGCGGCGCCGGTACCCTTTTCGCTCACAGCACGCACCTCAATTCTTTCCGGTCCGCCTTTCGGGGATCCCGGCGGGAGAAGACTGGCGAGGTCGCCGCTGATCTGAGCATCTTTCCATTCCGAAACGTATTCCTTCCGCGAACCTGCGGTCGTGAGCTTGTCCCGAACCTTCTCCGCAATCGCGCGCGCGGCCAGCATGCACCCGAGGCCCGACCAATGGCTGTCCGTCTTGCAAAAAACTCCACCTCGCTTGTCGTCGCGACTTTGGACAAAGAGCTGCGTCAGATCCAGAACGTCAAGGCCCGACGTGCGGAGCTCCTCGTAAAAGCGGTGCAGAAACGGGGCCGCGTCGTCGGATTCAACGTTGAACGCCGCAAGAATTTTCTCCGGATAGATCGCGGCCTTCGGCGGCACCGGCACCACCAACAGATCGATCCCGCGTTCCTTCAATTGCTTCTGAAAATCGACCATCGCCGGAACCGGATCGGCCAGTTCGGCTTTATGCGAACGACTTACTCTTGCCGCGGCGTCGCCCCAGAAGCGGCCGAGCGAGAGAAGGCGGAATTCCGCCGCGAAGAACAACCAGCCATCGGCTTCGGCAGAGGCCGCGGCATTTTTCCTTTCCGAACTTTGCGCTTTGCTCGCGAATTCGCCGCGGAGCTTCTGCTGCGCTTCTGAGAGCCTCACCTCAACAGGCGTTCCCGCCAAAAGGAGGACCGGGATCGAACCAAGAAAAATCAGGAACCGGAATAATTTCATTGGGAACTGAAAGCCGGTAGCGATAATACGCCTTCTTTCAATCTGCGCCGTGCTGTTTTTATTTTCAGCCGGCCTTCGGTCCTCGAATACCAGCGTGGTTTTCAGTTCTCACATTTTTGTTTACTACTTCCTGCCGCTCGCGCTGCTGGGCTACTACGCTCTCGGCCGTGCGCCGCAGCGGTGGCGGAATTTCTGGCTGATCCTGACCGGCTACACCTTTTACGGCTGGGCCGAGCCGCGCTTCATGCTGCTCATGTTCGGGACCACGTTCGTCGATTGGCTGATGAGTTTGGTCATCGCGCACGACACCTGGCGTTTCTGGCGCATTCTCCAGAGACCGGTAAAACAATTACCGCGCCGCACGCCGCGCACCCGTACCCAGCGGCACGCGATCTGGGTCTCGGTCGTCCTGAATCTCGTGGTGCTGGGATTCTTCAAGTACTTCAACTTCGGGATCGAAAGCTGGAACGCTCTCACCGAAACGCTCGGACTTCATCACGCGCAATTCGACACTTTCTTCCGCGTCGTCCTTCCGCTCGGCATTAGTTTCTACACCTTTCAGGCCCTCAGTTACACAATCGATGTATATCGCGGTGAAGCCGAGGCGATGGCAAACTTCATCGATTTCTCCTGCTTCGTTTCGATGTTTCCGCACCTGGTCGCCGGACCGATCCTCAAATTCTCTTTTCTCGCCGAGCAACTCAAACATCGCACCCTCACCTCGGACAAATTCGCTCGCGGTGTCGCCTTTTTCCTGCTCGGGCTCACAAAAAAAATCCTGCTCGCGAATCCTTGCGGCAAAATCGCGGACACCGCGTTTAATGCGGGCTCGATTGGTACGCTCGACGCATGGTTCGGCTCCGTCGGCTACGCCTTTCAGATCTATTTCGATTTCAGCGGTTACTCGGACATGGCGATCGGGCTCGGCCTCATGTTCGGGTTTGTCTTCGCAAAAAACTTCGATTCGCCCTACCGCTCCGAATCCATCACCGATTTCTGGCGACGCTGGCACATCTCCCTTTCGACCTGGCTGCGCGAATACCTCTACGTCCCACTCGGTGGCAACCGACGGGGGCTCCGCCGTACCTATTTCAACCTGGTCCTGACGATGTTGCTCGGCGGGCTTTGGCACGGCGCGTCGTGGAACTTTGTCATTTGGGGTGGAATGCACGGGGGCATGCTCGCTTTCGAGCGCAGCCAGGGTCGCGAAGGTTTCTATCACAATCTTCCCCGGCCGCTGCGCGTCGCGTTCACTTTCGTCATCGTGTTGCTCGGCTGGGTTTTCTTCCGCGCATCTGATTTACCCCGGGCCGTTGCTTATCTCTCCAGCATGTTCGGCCTGGGCCACGCCGAACCGGGAGCGGCCTTACTCGGGGGAATCCTTTACAAGCCTTACTACCTGCTCTCGCTCGGCATCGCCGCGCTGGTGGTCTGGGCCGGAAAACAGACCTGGGATTGGACCCAAAGTATGACGCTTCCGAAGACGGCGGTTTGCTTCGCCCTCGGCTGGCTCGCGTTGGTCATTCTGGCCACCCAGGAATACAACCCGTTCATCTATTTCATTTTCTAGGAACCGAACGTGGCCAAAGAAATTCCAGATCCAATTGTTGGAGGCGAAGAGCCGAGAAAACCAGCGCATTCCCTTCCCCGCTACAGCGAACCAACGCCTGAAACGCATCGAAAAGTTTCGCGCGAAACCGAAGCGGAGCAGGCCCTCAAGCACACGGTGTACACAGCCGGCGCTCGTTGGCTGCTCATCGCGCTCTTTATCTTCACCATCGTCACTGTTCCCACGATCCAATTTGCGGTCGAACTCCGCTCGCCGCGACCCTCCGGCGGGCTGCCAACGTTGGACATCTACAAGACGCTGCCGGCGTGGGCAAAAATCCGAGCGGTCCGGAGCGCGGCGGACCTCTGGCATCTCCTCCCGCGCGCCGCCGACTTGAAGACCGCAGAAAAAGCCATCGAAAGCGAGTCGGTCGTTTCCGGGTGGCTGCAGCCCCGCGTTCAGTCCCTGCTCACCGAAAAACTCCGGGTCGGCAACGAACAAGCTTACCTCGGCCGCGATGCCTGGCTTTTCTATCGTCCGGATGTCGATTACATCACCGGCCCGCCATTTCTCGATCCGTCGCAGATAAAGCGGCGCGCGCACATCGATCGAGTGCAACCAGATCCGGTGAAAGCGATCATTGATTTCAGAAATCAACTCGCAGCGCGCGGGATTGATCTGATCGCTGTGCCCGTGCCCATGAAAGCGGGTATCGACGCTGATAAGTTTTCCACCCGCGCCGAGAAAAGCGCGCCTCTCCACAACACGTCGTTCCTTGAGTTCAAAGCCCGCCTGGAAAATACAGGTGTGCGCGTCTTCGATCCAAGTCCCTCACTGATCCAACGCAAGACGGCCCTCGGCAACGCCCCGCTCTATCTGGAAAGCGACACCCACTGGCGGCCGGAGACGATGGAGTTTGTCGCCGTGAATCTCGCGGCCTTCATTCAGGTCAGGCCATCCGCACAGCGGGCCGTGCTCCAAATCGCGGAAAAGGAGATCAGCGGTCTAGGCGATATCGCAAGGATGTTAAGGTTGCCGGCGTCGCAGAATCTTTACCGTCCGGAAAAGGTCACCATTCAAGGAGTCTCGTCGGGCAACACGATGTGGCGCCCGAACAAGGACGCCGATATCCTCCTTCTCGGCGACAGTTTCTCGAACATCTTCTCGCTCGAAGCTCTGGGCTGGGGCGAATCAGCCGGGTTCGCCGAGCACCTCAGCCGCGCGCTCGGCGGCCGGCCGCTCGATTGCATCCTACGCAACAGCGACGCCGCCTTCGCCACCCGCGAAATGCTCCGTCACGAACTGGCTCGTGGCCACGACCGGCTCGCGGGCAAGAAACTGGTTGTATGGGAATTTGCCGCACGCGAGCTGGCCTTCGGCGATTGGAAATTGCTCGAAATGAAGCTGGGTCGACCAGCCCCCGCGCGATTTTTCGTGCCGAAAACTGGCGAGAACATCGTCGTCAGCGGAACGGTTGAAGCCGTCTCAGCCGTGCCGCGCCCGGGGACCGTTCCCTACCAGGATCACATCCTCGCCCTGCATCTGACCGATCTTGTCTTTGACGGACGTGCCGCGAACGAAGCTCTGGAATCGCTCGTCTATCTCGAGAGCATGCGAGACAACATCCTGACCTCCGCCGCGCGTTTGCGCCCCGGCGACCACGTCACCCTTCGCCTGCGCCCGTGGGCCGATGTCGCGGACCGATACGAAAAGATAAACCGCAGCGAAATCGACGATCCCGTCGTTCAATTAGAAGAGCCTGCCTGGGGTGAACTTGTCCCCTGAGCGGTTTGTTGATGCGCGTGGCAGCGACGCTCCCGTCGTGAGTCATAGCCCTCCCAAGAACAAACACCGGCAAATGTCCGCCAGAGCAGCACCGTTATTGCGTGGAAATTAGCTGCACGGCACCTTGCATTTTGCCCAGCGTTGTGCTCAATAAGAGGCCGCTCTTCCGCCTTGCTTGCCACGAACTTCAGGGCCTGAACCGCAAAACTTCACTTTTATGTTTGCTTTATTTCTGGCCCAGGCCGCGCCGGCTCCCGCACCATCGGGGTCAGGATTGTTCAGCCTGCTCCCGCTCGTCTTTATTTTCGTGATCATGTATTACGTGATGCTGCGGCCCCAGATGCGGCGTCAAAAAGAACAGGCGAAGCTTGTCTCCGCGCTGAAGACCGGAGACCGCGTGGTCACGTCATCGGGCATTCACGGCCTGATTTCGAACGTGAAAGACTCGACCGTGATCGTGAAAGTCGCCGACAACGTGAAACTCGAGATCGACAAAACGGCGGTAACCAATGTGGTAAAAACAGCGGAGTAATGGAGTCCTGGAGTAACGAAGCGGCCATGATGATTCAGATCGACAATCAGCAATCAACAATCAGCAATCAGCAATCAAAATGAGTCCCGTTTACACTTTTCTTTCCCTCCTCGGCCTGCTGATTCTTTTCGGCTGGTACTTCGCCACCGATCACGGCGTCCGGAAGCGAGTGCTCGCGCTGGCTTTGATGGTGTTGCTCGTCGCGTTCAGTATTTTTACAGTTTATCCGCCCGATAAGAAGATCCAGCTCGGTCTGGACATCCAGGGTGGCACCTCGTTCCTCATCCGGCTCGTAGGCGGGGACAAGGAAATCACCCCGGCCATGCTCGAACAGGCCGTGGAAGTGATCCGGAAGCGTGTTGACTATTTCGGCGGCGGTGAGCCAATCATCAGCCCAGTGGGGAAGGATCGAATCCTGGTCCAGATTCCGGGGCTGAGCACCGAGAAAATCGAAGAGGCCCGGCAGCAGCTCTCGCGCGTGGCCAAGCTCGAATTCCGGATCGTTTATCCCGATAATGGCCAGCGCCTCCAAGGGGTCGATGCCGGAACGGAAGTGATCCCACCGGAATACAAGATCGAGGTCTACAAGCCGCATGCCGACGGAGGGAAGAAGCCCGTCGAAGAGCGGTTGCTCGTGAAGAAAAAGGCGGATCTCGGCGGCGAGCACGTGACGGAGGCGCACGCTGGTTACGGCAACGAGGGCTGGGAAGTGGCGCTCAATTTCGATAGCGAAGGAGCAAAACTGTTCGGCAAGATCACCGAGGCGCATGTGAACCACCGGTTCGCCGTCGTCCTCGACGGAGTGATCCAATCGGCCCCAAATATCCGGGAGGCCATTTACGGCGGCAGCGCCCGCATTTCCGGGAAGTTTGGGGAACAGGAAGCGCGCAGTCTCGCGAGCGTGCTGGAAAATCCGCTGCAAACACCGGTCAGCATCGAAGAGGAACGGAGCGTTTCTCCGACCCTCGGCCTGGACTCGATCCGCGCGAGCATCGTCGCCGGTCTCATCGGGCTCGCGCTGACGCTCATTTGCGTGATGATCTACTACAAATTTGCGGGTCTGATCGCGAATCTGGCCTTGCTCGTGAACATCATTTTGCTCATCGGCGCCCTCACGATGTTTAACTTTGTGCTCACGTTACCAGGTATCGCGGGCATTATCCTGACGATCGGCATCGCGGTCGACGCCAGCGTGCTCATTTACGAACGGTTGCGCGAGGAACTGGCGCTCGGGAAGTCGCTTAAGATCGCCGTCCAATCCGCTTACGACAAAGCGTTCAGCTCGATCTTCGACGCCAACGTGACGACCCTGATCACCGCGGCAATCCTGTTCTGGAAAGCCAGCGGGCCCGTGAAGGGGTTCGCGATCTCTCTTTCGCTCGGCATCCTGGCCTCGCTCTTCACGGCGCTGATTGTGGGCCGGAATTTGTTGAACTGGTTCGTCGACACGGGCCGGGTGAAGCGCATCTCGATGTTGCATCTGATCTCGTCGCAGAACATCAATTTTCTCGGCAAAGGATTCCTCGCGTGCATGTGCTCGCTCGCCTTGATCATCGCGGGCGCGACGGCGTTTTACCTCCGCGGCGATAAGAATTTCGGCGTAGACTTCAGAGGTGGCGACCTGATCACGCTCAGTTCCACGCAACCCGTTGCGATCCACGACGTGCGCCAGGCCCTGGAGTCCATTCGTTTCGGCGAGGCTTTGATTCAGGAATCGGAGCAAGGCGGCAAACACTACATCACGGTCCGCAGCGCCGTGAACACGAGCGAGACGGTCGAGAAGCAGGTCATGAAAGCGTTGCCTCAGGCACAGTTCAAGGTGGAGCGTTCGGAGCGCGTGGGCGCACTCGTCGGTGGCGAGCTAGCCAAGACATCGCTCTGGGCCCTGGGCCTTGGGCTTCTCGGCATTCTCATTTTCGTGACGTTTCGTTTTGAGCTGTCGTTCGCCGTCGGCGCCATCGTCGCGGTGCTCCACGACGTCATCATTACCGTCGGCGTTTTTTCCCTCCTTGGCCGGGAGTTGACTCTCCCGATGGTGGGTGCCGTGCTCACGATTGCTGGCTATTCGATCAACGACACGATTGTCGTTTACGATCGAATTCGGGAAGGCTTGGCCAGTGGCAAGCGCGGGTCGATCGAGCAGATCATGAACGACAGTATCAACCAAACGTTGAGCCGGACGATCCTGACCAGCACGGTCACGTTGATCCCCATCCTCTGCCTGTTTTTCCTCGGGGGTTCCGTCCTGCGCGACTTCGCGCTGGCGATCATCATCGGCGTGGTGGTCGGAACATATTCCTCGATTTTCATCGCATCGCCCATTGTGCTCTGGTGGACACGCGCGCGGGGCGGCAGCACCTCGACGTTGCGGCGGGAAGTCACCCAAAAAGCCGCCGCGGCCGCGGGCCCGGCCGGCTCATAGGCCTGTGGCCGCTTGGTTCCGCGAAGCGTTGGGACGTGCGTTTCAACCTGACGCCTGCGGCGCCCAAGGCGGCGGCTGCAGGTCAGAAACGAAAGTTATTCACAATAGTTGACGCCCCACTCCTGCCCGAGTAGGCTCGGTTTCACCGGTCGAGCCGGGAACAGATTTTCAACAATTTTTCAAACGAGGAACCTACCATGCCAGAAGTTATCGTTCGCAAAGGTGAGCCGGTCGATCGGGCGTTAAAACGTCTGAAAAACAAGCTGGACGCCGAGGGGATCCTCGACGAGGTCCGCCGGTTGCGGGCGTTTGAGACGCCCAACCAAAAGAGCCGGCGCAAGGCCAAAGCGAACGCGAAGCGTGGCCGGACTAAGTTTCGTTTTAATCCTTCGTAAGCCTCTCAGGTTGTGGAAGTTTGGCTGAGACATGCCTCCGTCGCGAGCCTGGCACTGAATCAGCGCTCGGGGGGCTCTGGTTCAGCGCGCACTGTAATCCCGAGTCCGGCGGCTGCCGGACGAGGGACCTCACACGTAGTCACCGGTTTCCGCGTTACCGATGGCGCGAACATCCCCGTTCACGAAAGCGCAATTTGCATGGGTGAGCTCGGCGCTCCTGCCATGGTCGCGGTCCCGTGTCTGCGCGGTTCGGGCTGAAAGCAGCGGCACCTCTCTCGATTCTCGCCTCGACTGGCGACCAAGGCCAGCCGCTACCTAATCACTCGCATTCGCACACGATACGGAACCCAAGATCGTTGCACGAATAGTTGGCCATATTGGAACCACGCACGGTCGCGCGCAAGCTATTGAACCGCGACTTCCAACTGCCACCTCGATAAACGCGCTTGGTTCCGTTCGCCGGTCCATGAGGATTTACCTTGGGTGTGCCCCGGTACGGTTCCAAATAGTCGTGGCACCACTCCCAGACGTTCCCAGCCATGTCTTCCAGGCCAAATGGGCTTGCCCCAAAAGGATAAGAGCCAACCGGCGAGCTCTCCGCATACCCATCATCGATATCCCGATCGCTCCAGGCAAAAACCGTGTTTCGGTCGGCGAAGTTGGCCAAATCCCCCCGCCTATCATGATTTCCCCAGGGATATTTTCGGCTATCGGTGCCTCGAGCCGCGTACTCCCATTCCGCTTCAGTCGGAAGACGGTATTTCTTCCGCTCACGCGTCGAGAGTGACTGACAGAATTTGATCGCGTCCAGGCTGCTGACGTACACGACGGGGTGACGGTCCCCCGCTCCTGACGAGCGCTTGCGCACGTGACTCGGATCAAACTGCTCGTATTCCGCATTCGTGACCGGGAATCGCGACATGTAAAACCTGCTCACAGTTACCTTGGTGGGCGGCCGCTCGTTCGGTGCGGCATCAACTGCCTCGCTCCCCATGACAAATTCACCGGACGGAACAAAGAGCATCGGGGCATCAACGGAATTGATGTAGTTTGGGAAGCGGTCGCGTTCCGTTTCAACATCCGGAGCCGCCGGGGAAGTCGTGTCTTCGGTCGGCTCGGCCGCCGGCTTTCCATTCGGTTCGACTACGGTCACACGCGGCGACGGTAGCGCGGCTGGATCCGACATCTCATCGACTTCATCGAGGTAGAGATCGACCATGTCCTCCGCTTCACTGGGCTCGATGCCGAGATTTTCCGCCATGTTGATGAATGCATCCCGCGTCTCGTCCGCCATTCCGTCGCTGTCGAGACCACTGAGCCGCAGCATTCGAAGGAAGTCCTCCTTCGGGTCGAGTGATTTCTGGCGGCGCGCTCGCGTTTCTCTTTTTTTGGCGGCGACCGGAACAGGCGGAGGAGGCGCCGGTGCGGCATTTGCCACGGCACGCTTGGCTCCGCTGTCCTTCAACTCCGCCTCGATGTAAGCAAAAATCTGCTCCTCGGTCAGGCCCTGTTCGGTCCCAAATCGGAGAAGGCTTTTTTCCTCTTCCGTGGTCAGAACTCCATTAGCCAGGGCAAAAGTCAGATATTTGTGGAACTCGATCACCGCCTCCTCATTGGCTTTAGCGGCCAGTTCGGAATCCAACTGCTGGCGGCGGGCGGGGTCAAGGAGCTCGACGCGGGCTTGGGTCAGGTAGCGCGATGACTCGTCGAGCCCAGGCCGGAGCATTTGCGCGATGGGATTGCTCGGCTGGTTTTTCAGGGGCAGTTTTTTCTGCCACCACCGCATCAATTCGCGGCAATGCTCCTCGATGATTTCGTTACTCGGATTCGCCCGCGGATCGAGACAAAGGCGCTCGTAGAGATTGGGCGATTTATACTTGCTCCAGCCGTCCCACTTCTGGGGATCGTCCGGAAGCGGTACAGGGAATTGCGTCTCGCATTGCATCATCACGTGACCGCGATGGCACCCAGGCTCGCAGTGGCGCGCTCGACTTCACTTGGCGCCAGGCCGGTGTTGCGTTCGATGGTCACGTTTGCCTGGTTGCCGCACGCGTTTACGGCCACCTCGAGAACCTGGTTGGCGTTATATTCGTAAGTCAGCTCAACCGGCGACCCCTTCGGCAGAAAAGGCGGAAGCTCTACCGCGCAAACCCCGAGTGGTGTGCATTCCGCCGGCAATGTGCTTTCGCCCTCTACGACCCGCACCAGGACACGCTCCATATTTGCACTGGCCGTGCCGAATGAATTCTTCGCTGTTGCCGGGATTGGGGTCATTTTTCGGATCATCGGGAAGACGTATTCCTCGAGGTGTCCTTCATCCCAAAGCACTACGCCAAGCGTATGCGAAGTGATATTGGTCACCTGAATGAGGCCGCCTTCACGCGATGAAAATTGCTGGCGCGTCCCTTCCGGCAGCGTCTTCACGCCGGACATTTTTTCCTCATGCAGGAGCGACAGAATCGCCTGAATGGCTGCTCCGACCGCGACCGCCTCATCCGGATTTACGTCATCGACCACGGGAACGGATGAAAGTTGCGCGATCATCTCGCGCACCATGGGCATCCGGGTCATCCCGCCGACGAGCAGAACCTTGTCCAGGTCGGTCCAGTTCAGCTTCGCTTCCTGCAGAACCATTTCGCAGATGGTCTTGCACTTCTCGACGAGGTGCCGGGTCTTGTGTTCAAATTCTTTCCGAGTCAGCTCAACCTTGACGCTTTTCCCGTTGTGATTGTGCACGAGCGCGGTCCGCGGCCGGCTCGAAAGCTGAATCTTGGCCGCGAGCGCACGGCTCTGCAGATCCTGATAGCTTTGCAGATCAAGGAGCGGGTTTTCGCCGTGGGCCCGATCGAATTCCTCCGCAACATGATTGACGATCACGTCGTCCCAATCCTTGCCGCCGAGGCGATGATCACCATTGGTTGCCAGCATCTCGATACCCTGCCCCCGAATTCGCATGATCGTCACATCGAACGTTCCTCCGCCCAGGTCGAAAACGAAGACGGTTTGATCTTCATTGAGCTTATCGAGGCCATAGGCCACGGCCGCCGCGGTCGGTTCGTTGATAATCTGCAAGACGTTGAGTCCGGCGAGTTGACCCGCGGTAATCGTGGCCGTGCGCTCGGCATCATTGAAATAGGCGGGAACCGTAATCACCGCATCGGTGACCGGCTCCTTGAGATACTTTTCGGCGTCGGCCTTTAGCTTGCGCAGGATGAGGGCCGACAACTCCTCGGCGGAATAGATCTTGCCGTTGAATTCCCGGTGAAATTGCGCCTTCGGTTTGCCCATCTCGCGCTTGACGAAATCGACGATCCGTTCCGCCTCGGCCACGGAATTATTCTTCGCGAGCGTACCGACGATAACGCTCGCGCCATCGAAAAGGATGACCGACGGCGTGATACGTTCGCTCTCGGAATTCGGGATAATCTGCGGCTTGCCGTACGCATCAATGTGCGCGACAGCGCAGAACGTGGTGCCAAGGTCAATTCCAACTGCTTTTCTTCCGGTCATGTTTGTGGGTTCCCTGAGAGGTGATTCCGCACGGGGTACACGTGCAATTTTCATGCCTGAGCCGACTCGCGAAAAATAGCGGCTTTTCGGGGCGAAAAAGGCGGCCTTGGCTGCCGCCTATCCGAAGCGTTTGGCGACCACTTCTTCGGGCCGCAAGACCTGGTCCCGCCAGAGGAAACCGCGCTTTACGCGCATCACGATCCGCCCTTCGTCTTCGGCAAACTCCGAAGGCTCATAACTGACCACCCGATGAAAGGCGCGATCCACCATTTCTTTCGGTTCAATCTCGCTGACCTCCATCCGATGCAGAATCTCGGTCAAGGAATGAATCGCGTTTTCCAGGTTTTCACGCCATCGGGCGGGTTTGCTCCGCTTGCTTTCGCCCGCTTCCACCGCTGTCTGAATCTGCTGGGAAAGGGCGCTCAGGTCATCGAACAGGGTCAACAGGTCGCGGATAAATGGTTTCTGCAGCGATTCATGCAGGAAATTGTCCCGGTATCTTTTCAGCTCCTGATGCAACGAGTCGAAGAGACGCTGGTTAACGGTCTCGGTATTGCGAAGCGCGACCATATGCTCGTCCATTTTGCGGATCTGCTGGGCCAGATTCGTTCCGCCCTCCAGTTTTCCAAGCCGGCTGGCCACTACGTCCTCGAGGTTTTGCAGACGTCCGTTTAGGGAGCTAAATTCCCGCAGAATCTGCGCGAATTGGGCACCATTGCCATTGCCGGCGTCCCGTGCGCCCCCCGGAAGCGCCTTTTCCGCCTCAGCGCTTAACTGCTGCATGGTCGACGCAAATTCGTCGGTAAGCTTAATCTCCATCCGGGTCCCTATTCGCCAGCCCTCCCGAGAAAAAAACTGCGGACGGCACCGACCAATCCCGGAATATCATGTCGCCGCGCCTCGACAGCGACCTCGAGTCCGCGATCACGGGCCGTCTTCGACGTCACCGGTCCAATGCTTGCGACCTTCATCCCGCTCGGCCACGGCAGACCAAGCGCCAGGAAATTCTCGACCGTCGATGAGCTGGTAAAAGTAATCAGATCCGCGCCCTCCTCCAACAACCGTCGGCGCGCGCCATTATTGTCGCGCGTTTCGGGAACCGTGCGGTAGGCAAGACCTTCGTCCACAATAGCTCCCAAAGCCGAGAGCTCCCTGGGTAGCAAATCCCGGGCCTTTTCCGCCCGCGCCAGAAGAATGCGCAAGTTTTCCACCCCGCCCTGCTTTCGGAACTCACGCACAATCGATTCCGCGACGAATTCCTCTGGTTGCAGATCGACCTTCAGGTGAAAATCCTTGATCCGTTGCGCGGTCGCAGGACCAATCGCGGCAATACGCGCAGGGCCGATCTCACGCGCGTCGTCGTAAAGTTTGTAGAACAAATCGAAGAATGCTGTGACCCCGTTGGGGCTGGTAAAGACGATCCAGTCGTAGGCGTGGGCGTCTTGCACCAGCTCGGCGAACGCGCGCAGATCACTCGGCGGTTCGATCCGAATCGTTGGCAGCTCGATCACGTCGGCACCGAGCGCGCGCAATTGTTCGCTTAGGACACCGGCTTGCGACCGGGTGCGGGTCACGACAATCCGCCTGCCGGCAAGCGGCCCGCCTTCGAACCAGTTCAGCCCTTTTCGCAAGGCGACAACATCTCCGAAGACGGCCACTGCCGGCGCAGCGAAGGCTCTCTCGGCCACCAGCCGGCCAATATTTTCCAAACTCCCGACCAGCGTCTCCTGACGGCCCGTTGTCGCCCATCGAATCAATGCAACCGGTAAATCGCTTCGCCTTCCGTTCGCCAGCATTTCACGCGCGATCATTTCGATTCTTTCGACACCCATCAACATCACCTGAGTGCCGCCGAGTTTGGCCAGCGCCGCGAAGTCGATTGAGGTCTCGGATTTCTCCGGATCTTCGTGACCGGTAAAAAAGGTAACATGCGAATTGTTCCCGCGGTGCGTGACCGGAATTCCAGCGTAGGCCGGTCCGGCGATCGCAGAGGTAACTCCGGGCACCACGACGAACGGCACCTGCGCCGCGGCCAGAGCTTGCGCCTCTTCGGCGCCGCGCCCGAAGACAAACGGATCGCCCCCTTTTAGCCGCACAACTTGTTTTCCTGCACGCGCCTTCTCGACCAACAGCGCATTGATTTCATCCTGGGTCAGGGTATGCGTGCCGGCCTTCTTTCCGGCGTAAATAACCTCGGCGCTCTCCGCCGCCCATTTCAACATCTCGGGATTCGAAAGGTAATCGTAAATAATCACCTCGGCCCGCTCGATGCATTCCTTCGCACGAAGCGTCACGAGCCCCAGGTCCCCCGGCCCGGCGCCGACCAGAAAACAGGTTCCCATCAATTTCTTATCGGTCATTGATTTGATCCAGTAATCGATGCGCCAGTAGTTCCGGCGTGGTTTCTGATCCTTCCACGCAGGCCGTTCTCGGCACGGATATTTCGTTTTCAAAAATTTGCCCCCGAACTGTCATGACACCCGCCTTCACCGTCGCGAGGACACCGACCGGCGTTGAACAGTCCCCTTGCAGGAGGCGCAAGAACTCACGTTCAGCGTGCAGGCATCGGAGCGTGGGTAAGTCGTTCACAGGGTCAATGAGTTTTTTCGCCACAGAGTCGTCGATCCGAACCTGCAAAGCGATCACACCCTGCCCGCCAGCAGGCAAGAAAAACTCCGGGTCCAATACTTCCGCAAAAAAAGTGCGGCTTCCGACCCGTACGCCGCGCGGCCACAATACATTCCCGAGCCGCTCAATTCCGGCGCGAGCGAGAACGATCGCCTCCCACGGATTTTCGTCCAGCTTGCGTAGCCGAGTGGGAACGTTGCCTCGCAATTCGAACAGGCGCAGATCCGGACGCTGCCAACGCAGTTGATACTGGCGCCTGACGCTTCCAGTTCCCACAACGCATCCCTCAGGCAACGCGACCAGGCCGCGACGACCCTTGCTGATCAGCACGTCTTCGACCCCAGCGCGTGGCAACGCGGCGTGGACTTCCACTCCCGCCGCCGGATCACTTGGCAAATCTTTCGCGCTGTGCACTGCAATATCAATTTCGCCCGCAGCCAGAACGCGCTCGATTTCGCTCGTGAAAAGGCCCTTGCGCCCCACCCGCGGATCGATCGGTCCGGGAGCTCCCGGGCCGCGCTCATCGCCGCGAGTCTTGACGATCTCGATCCTGATCTCCAGATCGGGCCAGACTCGCTTCAAGGCCGTCGCCACCAACGCCGTTTGCGCGCGCGCCAGGTCGCTTCCGCGCGAACCCAGAACGATTTTCTGTCGCGGTCGTCTCTGAGCATCTAGCGGGTTTGGCAAAGCGTTGGCGCTCATAAACTCCGAAGGGATTCGCGAGCGAGCGCGCCGCTAGAGCTGGGACGGGCGCAACGCACCTTCATCCAAGCCAGCCGGAGTTTCCCGCCCCGGCGCGGCAGGTCTGTCGCTTTCGCGTCCGAACCAGTTGCGGAAATCCGAAACGTGTTCCGCGATGATCCCCTCACCCGCGGCGATCTGACGGCGCCGGAGCGTGAGCGATTGATCGGCGATCGATTGCAATGAATCGATGTCGTAAAGAAAGACGCCATCCATCTCGTTCACCTCGGGAGCGACATCGCGCGGCACCGCGATGTCGATGATGAAAAGCGGCTGGTCCGAACGTTCGCGCACGAGCGGCGACAAAATATCTGGCGTCAACAACGGTTCATCGGCCGACGTCGAAGAAATCAGAATGTCGATCTCCCGGCACTGAAACGTCCATTCCTGGAAGGAAATCGCACGACCTCGCACCAGCCCAGCCAGATTCTCCGCCCGCTCCAACGATCGGTTGCTCACCCGGATGTCGGTAACACCACGTGAACTCAACGCTCGCGCAGTTCGTTCGCTCGTCTCTCCCGCGCCCAGAATGAGCACCTTTCGATCGCGCAAATTTCCGAAGATTTTCACCGCCAGTTCGACGGCGACCGCCCCCACGGAGACAGCGCCACGGGTAATCTCCGTTCGGCTTCGCACTTGCTTGGCGACGCGAAACGCGCGCTGAAAAAGGCGGTGCAGAAGGGGCCCGACGCTGTCCGATTCGCGCGCACTTGCGTAGGCTTTCTTCACCTGACCGAGAATATCCGTTTCGCCGATGACCATGGAGTCCAGTCCGGCCGCCACGCGAAACAGATGCCGCACGCATTCGTCGTCTTCGTAGCGATAGAACGCCCCGGTGTCCCCGATCGCGCCTCCACCGTCACCGGTAAGGCAATTCACGATTTGTTCCGTGACGATGGGGGCCGCGGATGTCCCATAAACCTCCACGCGATTGCACGTGGCCAAGATCAGCGCTTCCCTGCAGCCAATCTCCGTTCGAAGCACCTCTTCCGACCGTGGCAGGGCATAACGCTCGCGCGCTTCCACTTTCGCGGTGTGATGGCTGATACCAACGCAGAACAGGTTCATTACATTGGGCCGCTGGGCGAAACGAAGTTAATGGCCCACAAAACGGAAACCGCTGCGCTGAAAGCCAGCACGCAAAGCGCGGCCACACGCTTCGGAGCGAACCAGCGCAGATGCCGGCCCTGCAAAATCACGCCGTAAAAAAGCCAGACACCAAACGCGCAAACCATTTTTACCTGCGGGAGCGGGCCACCGGTAAAAAACCCGCTGATGAGGCCAGCGGAATAAAGGGCAAAACCAAGCCAGAGCAGACGGGTAAGCGCAGCAAAGAGGTTCGTCAGCGGCGGTAGATGATAAAAAAACGAATGCAACTGATGCGTTTTGAGTTGCCGCTCCTGGACCAGGTACATCACGCCGGCCACGCACGCGAGGGCAAAGGCACCATAGGCAATCATGGAAATCGAAGCGTGAAATTCCAGCCATGGATTCGCGGGGAATCGGGCCTGGTTTGGAACATCGATCGGCGCAAGGAGGGCGAACGCTTGCAGAGCAAATACCAGCGGCGCGGTGAATGCACCCATCAGCGAAAGTCGATAAGTAGGCCCGACCACCAGATAAATGAGCGCGACCGACCACGCCAGGAAGATGAAAACTTCGAAGAGATTTGTCAGCGGGCAACGGCCAAGCACGTGACCACGCACCGAAAGGAACGCCGTCTGAAAAAGAAACCCGGCTCCGATCGCAAAAAAACTGAACCGTCCGTAGAGCGCAATTCGAGCGCGGACCGCGACCAATGTGCGCGCGACCGCCGTGAGGTAACAGAACGTCGAAGCGATCAGGAGTGCGCGATCCATAGGAAGAGCCCAGTGTAGAGACAGGGTCTCGCCTTGGCAACCTGACGGTGCAGTCTTGGGAGCCTGTTGAAATAATGGAGTGGGCCGCGTTGCTGTGGATCTTGGCGCTGGTCAAGGCGCAAAGCGCAGTGTCGATATCCGCAGCGATCTCGGCCAAGCGAGCAACGCGGGCCAGCGCCAAAATCAACGCAACCTTCGACGGCGCGCGACCCGCTCCAGTATTTCAACAGGCTCCTACTAAGCGCCGTGGTCCTCTAATAATTTGGAAACCAATGCCAGGTCCCCTTCCACGGAAAGACCGGCAGCTCGGGCGCGCTCAAGATCCGCCTGCGCACCTGTCCAGTCGCCGCGATGAATATACATCATGATCCTGGCGGCAATTACATTCGCTCTGGCTGCTGCCGGGATCAGAAGGCTGAGCGAATATTCGAAAGCTTCTGCCGCTTCTTCAGCTGAAAAATCTTCAAAGCTGTAGCGCCTTTCGAGGAGCGCCTGCGGAATTTGCTCCCGGTAGGCGAAGACGTAGGAACCATATGGAATATAAGCAAGTGGTTCGAAATATCGCCGGAAACGATACATGAGCAGATGGATCCAAGGCGTGAAATAATGAGCGAAGTCCTGGTGATGGACCAGGGAAAGGCCCGGTCTAAGCCCCGGAAAGAAATTGCGCGTTACGCTGTTGGCCAGCTCCCAGGATTTCATCGCATCGACGAGCAGATATTCGATCGGCGCGGCCGGATCCCACCTTTCCTGGTTCAGATCTCCGGAATGAATTGCCACCAGATCGGCGACCGGCGCGATTTGTTCGACAAAAGCATCGCTAAAGTTGTCGCCCTCTTTGTACCGGCCGGCCAGGCGGGTTCTAGCCACACTCGGATTCATCCACTCCTGCCAGCAGAATAAGTCGTAAGCGTGGATGCAGTTCTCGCGATCGCTGATTCGCGCGTTCTCCCGCAGCCCGGTCGCCAGGGGCAGCGTGAAAGAACCCAGCCAGCAACCCAAATCCACGATCGCTCCCTTCCCCGTAAAGTCATGGGCGGCATACTCCCGGACGAATTTTCGCTCCTGGCTTGAAGTCATCCCGACCAATTGTTCGAATTCAGATGGAATCGCACGGGTTGCTTTCCGATTCCGACGGCGCCGCCTTGCCCGATAGGAAATGCCAAACGCAACGACGCCGAGGCCAATAATGGAAAGCAGCGGAATCAGACGCACGATGTGTTGCTTCGTTCAACCACGCCGACGGCCAGCTTACTGGTCCCCCTTGCGCGGCTTACCCCTGGCCTTGCACCTTATCGACCTTCCAAACCGGGCCCTCGCTGACGAGGTTAAGCTTGAGCTTTCGCCGCATTCCCGGGCCGCCCTCAAGCAACACGCTTGCCGTCGCTTTCGTTCCGTGAATTGCCACGTCCGAGACTGAGATGTTTTTCGCCCACAGATTGTCAAAATCTTGTGCGTCTACGAAGTAATCCCCGTCGAGTCCATCCGGGCCTTTGGTCATTTTGTCGATCTCCCTAAGGAGTCGATCTGTCACGAAACGTTTCATCGCCGCCCGGTTTTTCATGGGATCGCGGTTCGCGATTAGCTCGGTCACATACCAGTGGTAAAAGCTGCGGATGCTCCCGGCGGGATTTGAACCGGGAGCCTTGGAGGGTTCCGCCGCGGTGCCGGCACCGCAAACCGCCAGGGCAGCAAGAAGAGTAAACAGCAAAGCGATTCGTTTCATGGTGAGTGAGGTTGAGTAGAGTTGCATCAATGCCTAAAACCCGCCGAATCGCGATGACTAAATGCGAGAGTTCGTCGAAACAATGCTTGGACAATCAGCAACCGTTGACCTTTGCGAGAGAGCCGATAGCATCCCGCGATGGTCTCCGATTCCATTGAAAGACTGCGAGCTGCCGTTCGCGATGTGCCGGATTTTCCGAAGGCGGGGATTGTTTTCAAGGACATCACGCCGATCCTCAGCAGCGGGAAACTCTTCCGGGCGTCGATCGATGCCTTTCTCGAGCGATGCCGCGGCAGAGAGATCGACAAGATCGTCGGGATCGACGCGCGTGGATTTCTCTTTGGCTCGGCGGTCGCCTATGAACTGGGAGTTGGTTTCGTGCCGCTCCGGAAAAAAGGTCGCCTGCCCTACAAAACCGAAAGCGCGAAGTATTCGCTCGAATATGGCGAGGCTGAAATGGAGTTGCACATCGATGCCATTGTTCCAGGTGAGAGAATTGTTCTGATCGACGATCTCCTCGCAACAGGCGGAACGTCCGCCTCGGCCGTAACGCTGATCAAAAAAGTCGGTGGAGTTCTGCTGGAAGTGCAGTTCCTGATTGAACTCGAATTTCTGCACGGCCGCCAGAAACTGGCGCCGGTTCCTGTCGTTTCGTTTCTGAAGTACTGAGGTGACGTCTTCATCCCGAGTCCGGCCGCTGCCGGACGAAGGACCTCACAAAATGGAGTGGCGCTTCTGCGAAGGGCCTTCGCGCCACGTCGCGCAGCGCCGGGCGCTTCACAGAAGCGCCACGACATCATCAACTTTCGTGACACGAACAACCATCGTTACATCCACGCTCTGCGACGATGACTTCCATTTTTACTTCCTGCAGAGCGATTTGGTCGTGTATCAGACTTAGCAGGGCCAGCGCGCGCTCGTCCGGCATGTAGTCGCAGCGAAGCTCGATACGCGCTCGTTTGCCCTCGAGTTCCGGATGCGCCGCGATCATTTCGCCGTCGAGGAGGAAGGAAACGTAAGCGTTGAATTTCTCCTGGAGCTGATGGAGCCGCTCATCCGAGCCATCCCAGGGCCGCGATTCGTGCATCGCCAGGAGAACCTCGTCTGTCTTGGAATCATGCGCGAAAAGGTCGATCACGCCCGGGTTCCCTACCCCTGCCATCATGCCCCCTTTCACGTCCTCGTGCTCATGCTCGCGCTCGTGCTCGTGATCGTGATCGTGATCGCAAATTGCCATTAGGCCCGAAACGTCCAACGTCCAACGCCCAACGTCCAACTCCGAATGCTTTCGCGAGCGCGATGTCAGAAACCTAGACACTCACCCTGGTTAACATAACTTCGCAAGATGGCTCGCCTGCTCGTCTTCGTTGCATTGTTCGTCGCGGGACAGACGTTCGCGCAATTCACGCCTGCTCTGCTGCAAAACAACAGTTATTGGGGTGACGGCAAAGCCGAGTTTAACATTTACGACGCGCAGATCGTCCGATATGGCCTTCCACGCCCGACCGAAGTTCTGCACATTCTCGTGCGCGAGCCATTCGATCCGAAACAGCTCGTTAGACCGGAAGGTCCGCCGCGACCAGATTCTATCGCGGTGCTGAAACTCAATCAGATTCTCCACGTGCCGGCCGGCCTCCTAGTCGATCAGCAAATGCACTCGAATTTCTGGCGCGTGGACAACGCGAAGCTCGTAAAGTCTTCCCTCACGAGTAACGATAGTCGCGGCAATACGTTCAAGGAAGTGCGCCGCGGCGGTGAGCAGTTCAACTATGAGTACCACACCTGCTGGGATGGGATGGCGGAGGGGAAAGAGACCATTGCTCAGCCCGCAAATGGTTATTTTTACGACGAACTGCCCTGGCTGGTGAGGACGATCGACTTTTCCAAACCTCCGGAGGAATTCGAAGTGCAGTTGGCGGAATCGATCATCAATCCAAAGAAAGACGCGATCGCATTCAAGCCGGCGAAGATTTCATTCACTGCCACCAGGAGAGCGATCGACGTCACGGTCAAGCATTCCGCCGGCATAGACCATTTTATCCTCGATCGCGACGGCCCTTATTTGCTGCGCGAATGGACTGCCGCCGATGGCAGTCATTTGAAAATGAAGCGGAATCTGAAAGTCGATTACTGGAACTACAACAAGCCCGGTGACCGCGAGCGCGCCCTCGCTGATCCGAGGCTGCGCCAGCCAGATTGAACGTACCCCTTCCATCGTGCTCGTGCTCGTGATCATGCTCGAAAGCGATTGAAGCCGCCCCCGTGAGCGCGTTTAATGCACGTGTGGCCAAACCCAAAAGAACCGCGGAGCTAACGTTACTCGGCAAGAGCGAAACGCGATTGCCTTCCTCACCGGCAGACGCACGACTCGAGACGTTCCCAAACCCGGCACGGCGCGATTATCGGATTCGCTTCGAAACCGCGGATTTCACCTCCCTTTGCCCGGTCACTGGCCAGGTGGATTTCGCCCAAATCACGATCGAATACGTTCCCAATCTGCGGTGCGTTGAAAGCAAATCACTGAAATTCTACCTCGCTTCCTACCGCAATGAACGCGCTTTCAACGAGGCGGTCACGAACCGGATTCTTGATGATTTCGTCCGGGCGTGCTCACCGCGTGAAGCCATCATTACGGCGGAGTTTTCCGCTCGCGGTGGAATCGCGTTGACCGTTCACGCGGAATTCCTGGACCCGACGGCAGGGCGAGACTCCGTCGAGCCGGGGACGAAATCCGACGGCTCCGCAGAGCGTCGCCCGACCAAAGGGAAATAGTCCTAATGAGGCGGGCGGTCGTACTTCTTAGCGGCGGACTTGATTCCGCCACTACGCTCGCCCTCTGCGTCCGAGAGGGATTCGAGGCCTACGCGCTCTCGTTCGAGTACGGACAGCGGCACAAGATTGAAATGCTGGCGGCGAAGCGCGTGGCGCTGTCTCTGGGCGCCCGCGAACATCGAATCGCCGAGATCGATCTTCGCCTTTTCGGGGGATCGGCCCTGACGGACGAAATTCCGGTCCCGAAAAATCGAAGCGAAACGACAGATATTCCGATCACCTACGTTCCGGCGCGGAACACCATTTTCCTTTCCTACGCACTAGCGTGGTGTGAAATCCTCGGCGCTGCCGATATTTTCCTCGGAGCCAACGCGATCGATTACAGCGGGTATCCCGATTGCCGGCCGGCCTTCATCGAAGCGTTCGAAAAACTGGCGGGCCTGGCGACGAAAGCCGGCGTAGAAGGCACGCGGTTTCGCATCCACGCGCCGTTCATCGCGATGTCGAAAAGCCAAATCATCCAGAAAGGGAACGAACTCGGCGTTGATTTCTCGCTCACCCACAGTTGTTACGATCCGACTCCGGATTTGCTTGCCTGCGGCACGTGCGATTCCTGCCGGATCAGACTGGAAGGTTTCCGCGGCGCCGGGCTGGAAGATCCGATCCCCTACGCGATTCAGTGAAGCGGCTGTTTGCGATATTTGTTCTTACGCCAGCCGAGCAGCGCCTCGTCGTTTTTGTTGTGCTCGCGCTCGTCATCGGATTTTGGGTCAAACATCAGCGCGAGATGCACCTGAATGACGCCCCCAAAGCCAGCTCCGAACCGTTGCCCGCGTCACTCGTTTCACCCACGCCTGAAGAGCAATGACTGTAGCGGCGGTCTCTGACCGTCGATCCCAATTACGCTTCGGAGGTCAGGGAGTGTCGCTACAAATCCGGAATGTGGCCGTAGCCAATGAATGACGGAGTGCTTCTGCCTTCCTCCATCTCGGCAGGCTTCGGAAGCTTGAAATCGAAAACGCTTACGCCGTAACGCGATTCGCCTTTGTAAGTTCGCCCGTCACTGGCGCCCACCATGATCCGTTGCCTGGTTCCTTTTTCACGACCGAGATAAATCATCGCATGGGTGATCGGGGGGTCGCGCTCGATACTGTAGGTCCCGGTCCAGAAAAGGAGATCGCCGGGGACAAGGTCATCGAGCTCGAAGGTGTCCTCCTGGCGGCTGTTCACCGCCTTGAAATTTCCGGTCTTGCGCAGCCAGACATATTGCTGGCTCGAATCGCGCGGCGCATCACGAATTCCATTCTTCGTCAGCACGTAAAACACGAAACCGGAGCAATCCATCCCGCCGTTCGCGGGATCAGCGGAACCGTATTTGTAATCCAGATTTCGCGTCGTCAGCTCAAGAGCCGTTTCCGCGATCTTGCGCACGTTCGGCGGATAGTTCTCGTAACCCAGGATGTCCGTGGTCGCGACCGTGGCCGGCGCTCCTTTTTTCTTCGAGGATGGTGACTTGGATGGACTGGCGCCGGGAGTTTCTCCGGCTTCCGGAGTTACAGTCGGGCTCGAAGAAGGCGCCAGAGATTCCGCCGCGGTTGGAGTCGACGAAGGGGAAGGCTTGTGTTTCTTTTTTCGGGAAGAGCGGGACGAAGCATCTGGTGCCGGCGGCGGCGAAGATGTCCGCTTTTTCTTCGGAGAACCGGACGCGCTCGACTCCGATTGCTCCTCAGGCATGAGACTCGCGGAGGCCTTTTTCTTCTTCGAAGTAGAAGGCGACGGAGACTTCTCCGGAGAGGTGGATGGTTTCAGTGCCGGAGATTCTTCCGCTTCCTCCTTTTCCTTCGGCGCGGTCGAGCTCTTGCGATGTTTCCGCGGTGCCGGGGTCGGCGACGGCGCGAAGATTTTCTTAATCTTGTTGCCTAACGACTCTTCGGCTTGCATCGGCCCAGCGACGCCCAGGAGCATTGCGATTAGAGAAAGAGCGCAGGTAATTCTTCTGGCTCGTCGCATGGAGCGGGAAAGTAGCACAGGCGCGGGTGATCAATAATGCATCGCGATGTAGTGGCGCTTCTGTAAGGCGCCATTCTGTGGCGGCGGGCAACCCCCGGGCGCTTCACAGAAGCGCCACTACAAAAACGCCGCTACCTTTTCGCGAGCTCGGCCAGGACCGCTTTGTTCAAACGAATGCCGGCATCCATGTTTTCGAGCGGGAAATTTTCGTTTGGCGAATGGGCCCGGCAATCCGGCAACGCGAGACCAAGCAGAAGCGTCTCGACCCCGAGAATGGTGCGGAATTGGGAGACGATCGGGATGCTACCCCCCTCGCGGATCAGCGCCGGATCTTTGCCGAATGCCTCTCGCAACGCACGCTGCGCGGCCTGCCCGACGGGAGAATGAGGATCGGTCAAGTACCAGGGTCCGCTGTGACCTCGCGTAATCTCCATCGTCACGCCCTGCGGCAAATGCTTCTCCAGATGCCGCGTGGCCAGGTTCAGAATCTCTTCGCCATCCTGATTCGGCACGAGCCGGAAGGTGAGCTTCGCCATGGCGTGACTGCCGATCACGGTCTTGGTTCCAACACCCTGGTAACCGCCGCCGATCCCGTTGATTTCCGCGGTCGGCCGTCCCCAGAGTCGTTCGAGGGTGGTGTAACCCTCTTCGCCAAAAAGAGCGGGCGCACCAGTCTCCTGCAGGATGTCCTCGTCCCCGTTCACGGGTAATTCGCGCCAGGCTTTCCGCTCCCAATCTTCCAGCGGCTTCACTTTGTCGTAGAATCCCTCGATCGCGACGTGCGCTCTGTCGTCATGCAACGTCGCCAGCAACCGCGCCAGCGCCGTGATCGGATTCGCCACCGCACCACCGAAAACCCCCGAGTGCAAATCCATCTTCGCGCTGGTCACCTTGACCTCGAGGGCCGTGACACCGCGCAAGCCGTAACTCAAGGTCGGCATACCGCGCTTCACCATTCCGGTATCGGAAACGACCGCAACATCACAACGCAACGCCTCCTTATTCTCCGAAAGAAAATTCCCGAGGTTGCCACTGCCGATTTCTTCCTCGCCCTCGATCACGAAATGGAGGTTCACCGGAAGGTCGCCGTGTTGTTCGAGAGCCTCCTGAACTCCAAGAATGTGCGAGAGAATCTGCCCCTTATTGTCGGTCGCGCCGCGCGCGAAGACGTAGCCATCCTTCAAGACCGGATCGAAGGGCGGTGAATCCCACAAATCGAGAGGATCGGGCGGCTGCACATCGTAGTGCCCGTAAACCATGACGGTGCGGCGTCCAGGTTGATGCTTGTTCTTCGCCCAGACGACCGGGTGACCCGGCGTCGGAACCAGCTTCGTCTCGAGCCCGATATCGCTTAATTTTTTCACGAGCCAATGCGCGCATTCGGTCACCTTCTCGGAATACTCTTCGTCGGTGGAGACGCTGGGAAAACGCAGGAACGAATAATAATCTTCGAGATGAGACGCGCGCATAATTCGCAGAAGTTACCCATATTTCTCATCGGCGAAATGTCGATCTTGTTTCGCGTGGGGGAATGACACACGATGCGCGGCATGCCCGAGCAGATGCCAATTCAACAGGCGGAACGCCTCGAGCACCAACTTGTCCGGGCCATTGGCGTTCCCTCGCTGACTGCGAACATCGTCAACTCGACAATCGGCGCGGGGATTTTTGTCTTGCCTGCGCTAATGGCGCAAGGTCTCGGCCCGGCTGCTCCGTTAGCCTTCATCGCGTGCGCCATCGCGATGATCTTGTTCGTCACCTGCTTTGCGATTGCCGGAAGCCGGGTTTCTCTCACCGGTGGACTCTACGCATATGTCGAGGTTGCGTTTGGGCCCTTCGTTGGATTTCTGTCCGGCATTCTTTACTGCCTTACGGCGGTCTGCGCCGTCGCCGGCGTCGTGAATGTTTTCGTAAACTCGGTGGCCGGACTAGTGCCGTTGTTAGACAATCCGATCGTGCGGATCGTTGTCATCGCGCTTGTTTACGGGATTCTGGTCCTCGTCAACATTCGCGGCGTGCGCGAAGGCGCGAGCGCAGTCACCATCGTAACGGTGGCGAAACTCTTGCCGATTCTGCTATTTCTGGGGGTCGGAATCTTCTTCATTCAACCGGCGAACATCAGTTGGCCGGTGTGGCCGGGAAGCAAGGCGCTAGGCGACAACGTCGTGCTCTTGATGTTCGCCTTCGTTGGAATCGAAGTCGCGTTAATTCCGAGCGGCGAAGTCAAGAATCCCGAGCGCACTGTTCCACGATCATGTTATCTCGCGCTCGTCCTAACCACGATCATCTACCTTCTGATCCAACTCGTAGCGCAGGGAACGCTCGGTGCCGATCTGGCAAATTACAAAGACGCGCCACTCGCTGAAGCCGCAGCAAAGTTTCTCGGCAACATCGGCCGCACCATCCTTCTCGCAGGCGCGACCATCTCCGCGTTCGGTTTTGTTACCAGCGATATCCTCAGTTCGCCGCGCATGATTTTCGCCTTCGGCCGGGATGGAGCGTTGCCAGCATGGTTCGCGCGCGTCCATCCGCGCTATCGCTCGCCCGACGTCGCCATCATCACCTACGCCACAATCGCCTTTGCCTTGTCCATCAGCGGCACGTTCGAACGAATGGCCGTTCTTTCCAACGTCGCTGTCCTCCTAATGTATCTGCTTTGCTGCGCCGCCTGCTGGTTTCTGCTCTACCGCGACGTTCGCGCTGGCGGTCAACCGTTCGGTTTTCCCGGGATGAGAATCGTCCCTGTTCTCGCCGTTGTCGTGATCATCGGGATTCTTTCGCAATCGTCGATGAGCGAAAGCCAGGTCGGAAGTGACACCAGGGCTGGCCTGCGAATCGCCGGAATCGTGCTAGCGATTGCGTCGGTCCTTTACCTGATTCGAACGAGACTCCGGCGCAGGGGTTAATTCAGGTTCAACAGGCTCCTCTAGGGTTGCCGCTAAGAACCCCACATCATGTGGTCGGGTGGTCTGCCAACCCCTGCAAATTGTGGTGAAAAGGCTTGTCAGCCTGTGATCGTTGCGTTAAGCAACTGGCACTGTCACTCCTATGCATCTCCACTCGCTCGAACTCATCGGCTTCAAGTCGTTCGCTGACAAAACTCTTTTCGAATTTCACGAAGGCGTCACCGCCATCGTCGGGCCGAACGGCTGTGGAAAGTCCAACGTGCTCGATGCGGTTCGCTGGGTGCTCGGCGAACAATCGGCCAAGGCTTTGCGCGGCGGCGAAATGGCGGATGTCATTTTCAACGGAACCGAAACGCGCAAACCGGTCGGTTTCGGCGAGGTCTCGCTGACGTTCACCAATTGCGGGGGCGAACTCGGCGTAGATTGGCACGATGTGCGCGTGACGCGGCGCGTTTATCGCGATGGCAATTCCGAATACCTGCTGAACAAGACGCTGTGCCGTTTACGGGATATTCAAAGTCTCTTCGCTGACACCGGGGTGGGACGCAGCGCCTACTCCATCATGGAGCAGGGCAAAATCGATTTGATTCTCAGCTCGCGCCCGGAAGATCGTCGCACCGTTTTTGAGGACGCCGCCGGCATCACCAAGTACAAAACGCAAAAGCGTGAAGCGCTCCGCAAGCTGGAAGCGACCGAAGCGAACCTCCTGCGGATTGGCGACATCATCAAAGAAGTAAAACGCCAGATCGGCTCGCTCCAGCGCCAGGCGGGGAAGGCGAGAAGATATCAGACGCTACTGGCCGATCTCCAGATTCTCGACACCCATCATTCGCATCGGCAGTTGAGTAACCTCCAATCCGAAGCGGAACAGGGCCGGGCGGAAATGACGCGCCTGGGAGTGGCGGAACAAGAAGCTCATAAACAAATTGAGGCGAGCGAAAACGAACTCGCCGCGAAGCGCCGTGATCTGGATGAAGTCGACGGCCAGATCGGCGACGCGCGGGCAGAAGTGCAACGGTTGCAAAGTGAAATGGTAGCTTTGCGCAACCGGATCGATTTCAATCGGCAACGCGCGCAGGAGCTCGGCGAATTAATCGAACGTTATGAAAGTGACATCGCCGCCGCTGAAGCAAAAAGAAGCGAGCAGGAGACGCAGATTCACGAGGCCGATGCACTCATCGCCCGGACCAATCAGCTTCTGAAGACCAAGGAAGACGAAGCCGGGCAACTGGCCGAGACCGTGCGCGCCGCGCGGACCGAACGCACACAAAGGGAGGAGGAGCTGCAGTCCTTCCATCTTTCGCTTTCCAAATTCGAAAGTAGAATCGCAGCGCTCCAGAATGATTTGACCGGGATCACCGCCAGGCGCGAGGCGACGGCTACACGAATCGCCGAGCTGAACCGTGCGATCAGCGCGGAGACAGATCACACCGAGGCAGCCAAGGCCAATCTCAACCGCGCCAGGACGGCTTCGGAAAGCGAACAGCAGAAGGCGGAAAAACTACAAAAACGTCTGCGCCTCGCGGAGGAGCAACAGCAACAGCAGCGGTCTCGTCTGGCGCAGGCCGAAAAGGAGATTGCGCGGGTCGATCGGGTGCTCGCCGAGAAACAGGCGCGCCTCGAAGTGTTGCGCCAGATGACCGAAGAGGGCGAAGGCCTCGAGAAAGGCTCCCAAGCGGTGCTCAAGGGATTAAGCGATCCAGATCGGATCAAACCGGCCATTGCCGGCGCGCTCGTGGCGAGTTTGAATGTCGATCGCGAATTCATCCCCGCCCTCGAAGCGGCCTTTGGCCGGGCCATGCACGCCGTGGTCCTGCGCGATACGTCACTGGCCGCGGAAATTTTTCAGACGCTAACGGAAATGAAATCGGGCCAGGCGGCCCTGGCGGTCCCCGAGTGGTCGGCGGATCTGCCTGATCCTCCTGCGGCCACTTTACCAAAAGGCGCCTTGGCGTGGGCGATCGAAAAGGTCGATGCCCCGGAGACGCTAGCGCCGACTGTTCGACAACTGTTGCGCGATGTGGTGATTGTCTCCGATCTGGCCACTGCTCTTGAAGTAAAGAAGCGCGCCGCGCATCTGCAATACGCCACGCTCGGCGGTGAGTTCATTTCCGCGGAGGGAATTATTTTTGGCGGAAGCACCATCGCGGCGAGTGATTCGCTGCTGGGGCGCAAGGCGGTCCTAACCAACCTCTCGCAGGAGCGTGATTCCCTCGAAACCGAGCGACAGAAGCTGATCAAGGCGCGCGACCAGGCGGAAGAAAATGTCCAGGCCGCCATCGGCGCGGTCGAGGAAGCACGCGGGAGCCATGAAACGGCGCAGCGGAATCATTCCCAGGCCAGTGTCCAGATTCTCTCGGCGGAACGAGCGGTGCAGGACGCGGAGCAGAAACTGACGAGCCTGCAGACCGAGAAAAACACCCTGGAGCAGCAGATCGGCAGTGCGGACGAAAGGATCACCCAACTGGAAGCGGAACTGGGATCGCAGCGAAAAATGTTTGAGCAAGAGCAGGAGCGAAAGCGTTCCGGCGAGAACGCACGCGAAAGTGCGCACTCAAAGGAAGAGGAAGCGGCCGAGAAATTGAATGTCTTGCGCCTGGCGGTAGCGACGGAACGGCAGCGCCACGAAAGCTTGGTGAACCACCGTCAGCCAATGGCCGCACGTGAAGCGGAGCTCGCTGACCTCGTCGCTGCGCGACGCAACGACATCGCGACCTATCAGAGCCGGCTGACGATGCAGGCAAAGGAATCCGAAGAAGCGGAAACGCAAATCCGGAGGCAGACATCAGAGTTGGAAAGAGCGGAAGGGGCTGTGGCCGCGCTTTTAGATGGGCGAGGCGCGCGACTGGCCACCGTGAACGAGCAGGAATCTCAGGTCCGCGGGCTCCGCGATTCGTTGAACGACCTGCGTGATCTCCGCGGCAAAGAGGAGGTCCGCCAAACTCAACTGCAACTGCGCATCGAAAACCTGGCCGAGCATGTCATGCGCCGTTATCAAATCGACCTGCACGCATTCACGACGGATGTTTTTGCCTTCCAAAAAACATTGAGCGTGCAATTGAAACGGCGGGGGCCCGTGGATGGCGAAGCGACCGCCGAGACCGAGGGCTGGCAGGAGCCCGCCCCTCCAGAAGAGAGCAAAGGTCAAAGGAGCATCGAGCAAATCATCGCCGACCTCACCCGGCAGCTCGACAACATGGGCCCGGTGAACCTCGAGGCCGTGCACGAGTACGACGAGCTTGAAGAGCGTTACCGCTTCCTGGAAACGCAAAACAGCGATTTGGTCGCGGCTCGCCGCGAGCTGATGGATGTCATCGCTCGCATTAACGGCACGACCCAGAAGCTTTTTGCGGAAACTTTCGCGCAGGTGCGAATTAACTTCCGTGAGATGTTTGCTGAACTCTTTGAGGGCGGACGGGCCGATCTCTCGCTGCAGGACGAAAGCGATCCGCTCAACTGCGGAATCGAAATCAGCGCGAGACCACCTGGAAAACAATTGCAAAGCGTCTCGCTCTTGTCGGGCGGGGAGCGAACAATGACGGCGGTCGCGTTGCTTTTCGCCATCTACATGGTGCGGCCAAGCCCATTTTGCATCCTTGATGAAATGGATGCGCCGTTGGACGAAAGCAACATCAACCGCTTTATCCGCGTGCTGGATCGGTTCGTTACGCAGAGCCAGTTCATCATCATCACCCACAACAAGCGCACGATCGCGAAGGCAGACGTCCTATATGGCGTCACCATGGAAGAACGGGGAGTGAGCAAGTTGGTCGGAATGAAACTGGCCGAAGAGCGTGGCAGCGACGGAGAAATGAAACGGCCGCGAGCGCAACCGACCGTCACGCAACGGCATTTCCCGCTCGAAAGGACAGAACCCGAAGAGAACCTGGCACTCAGTCGATAGCGCTAAATTAGCTGTCATCCCGAGCCGCACAGACGGCGAGGGATCTCACACCGGCGCTGCAGCGTTTGGGTCCAAGAAGCGACAATCGCGGTTGCGAGGTCTCTCGGCGTCTGACGCGCTTCGGGATGACATCGCTTTTTGCGCCCCACTTAGTCCTCCAAAAAACACTTTGCGCCTGCCGCGTTGCTGGCTAAGTCGTTTGATGCTTCAAACCGCCGAACGCGGGGCTTCTTCTTCGAAAACGGCGGTCCACGAGAAATATCTCGAGGCTTTCCGCATCATGCTCCAGACGCGCGTCTTTGAGGAGAAACTCGCCAGCCTTTATCGCGGCGGCATGATTACCGGCGGCGTTTACCTCGGCAAAGGCCAGGAAGCGGTCAGCGTGGCCTGCGGCCTCTTTTTGCAGAAGGATGATGTCTTCGCGCCGCTCATCCGCGACCAGGCGGGACGTTCCGCGTTTGGCGAACCGCTCCTGGATGTGGCGCGAACTTATCTTGGTTCGCGACAAGGCCCGATGCGCGGGCGCGACGGCAATATTCACCGCGGTTGCCCGAAGGCCGGGCAACTCGCTATGATCAGCCATCTTGGTGCGATGATTTCAGTCGTTGTCGGCAAATTACTCGCGAAGCGAATGAAGGGTGAGAAAGGCTTTGTCGGGTTGACGACAATTGGCGAAGGCGGCATGCAGACGGGTGCGACGCATGAAGGGATGAACATCGCCGCGGTTGAGCGCGTCCCCCTGGTCGTGGTCGCAACCAACAATCATTACGCCTATTCCACGCCTAACGACCGCCAGTTCGCCTGTGCGGATCTGGTCGATCGGGCAAAAGGCTACGGTTACGAAGGGAGCTCCGTCGACGGGACCGATCTGACGCAGTGCCTCGAGATCATCGGCACCGCCGTCCAGCGAGCGCGAGCTGGTCGCCCACCGCAGCTCGTCGTCGCGTCGATCTTGCGTCTCGCCGGCCACGGAGAACATGATGATGCAAGTTACGTGACCGACGATATTCGGCGCGAGCCGTTCGCTCAGGATGTGCTTCCGCGCACCGAGCAGGTGATTCTCGAAAAGGAACTCCTGGATCGCGAAGGTTTGCAGCAAATGCGGGCCGAGATCGCGGCCGAAGTCGACAAGGCCGTCGCGACGGCGCAGCAGGAAGATGCGCCTGTCGGCAGCGAAGAAGATTGGTGTGCGGTCTCGAACCGCGAACTGGTCGATCAAATTCCGTGAGCGTTACCTACCTCGAAGCGATCCGCGAGGCGCAGACTTACCTTCTTCGTGAAGATGAGCGGGTCTTCATCTACGGACAGGACATCGCCGGCAAATTCGGCGGAGCTTTCAAGGCGACCAAAGGCCTCGCTGAACAATTTCCCGGGCGCGTCCTGAACACGCCGATTAGCGAAGATGCGATGGTCGGCACCGCGATCGGCGCCGCCATGGAAGGAATGCGACCAATCGTCGAGATGCAGTTCGCCGATTTCTCCAGCATCGCGCTCAACCAGATTCTGAACAACGCCGGCACGCAGTATTGGCGCACGCAAACCCCCTGCCCGATCACCGTCCGCCTGCCCTCCGGCGGAACAAAGGGCAGCGGCCCATTCCACAGCCAGAGCATGGAGGGAATCTACTCGCACTATCCCGGACTGGTCGTGCTCACACCGGCGACGGTCGAAGATGCTTATACGATGTTGATCGATGCGGTCGCAATCGACGACCCGGTCATCTACTGCGAACACAAGTATCTCTATTATCACCTCAAGGCCAACGCGCTCCCGAAGGACAAACTGCCAATAGGCAAGGCCCGAGTCGTTAGGCCGGGACGCGATCTCAGCATCGTGACCAACAGCGCGATGGTGCATGAAGCGCTGGCCGTCGCCCAGCAATTCAGTGCTGACGGCATCGAGATCGAAGTGGTCGATCTGCGATCGGTCAAGCCGCTCGATACCGACACGGTGCTTGCTTCGGTCGCGCGTACCGGACGATTACTTTGCGTGGGCGAAGCGTTCCCATGGGGCGGAGTAACCGCCGAAGTGATCGCGCGGGTGGCCAGCGAAGGATTCCATTTACTCGATGCCGCGCCGGCACGCATCAACGCGAAAGACACGCCGATTCCATACCATCCCAATCTCTGGAGCGAACACCGGCCGAACGCGAAGACGATCGCGGCGAAAGCGCGCCAGGTTCTCGCAGAATAATTTTATGCCGAAAGTTCCAATCACCATGCCGCAGCTCGGCGAATCGATGGCCGAGGCCACGATCGTCGCGATCAAGGTCCAACCGGGCGACAAAGTTTCCGCCGACCAGGAGATCATCGAGGTCGAGACCGACAAAGCTGTCATGGGTGTGACGACACCGTGCGCGGGTGAGATCTCGAAGATCGAAGCGGAGGTAAAAGGAACTTACGCCGTCGGGACCGTGCTCGGATATATCGAAGCGAGCGAAGCCGATGCCGGACGTTTCCAGAAGCGCGCGCCGCAGCCATCGAAAGATGACGTGGCCAAAGAAGTGCCCGGTCGTGAAGAGGAATCGACCAATCTGGTCCGGACGGAAAACGGAAGCGGCTCGCACTTCCAGGTCGACGAAGCGGGGCTGCCGCCCGTGGCCGCCGGATCGCATTTCCAAGTCGATCAGGCTGGCGTGTTGCCCGTTCCCGCAGGAACCAAGGGCGCTGGATATTCTTCGCCACGAGTTCGCGCGCGCATGGCCGAATTGCAATTGACCCAAGCCGATCTGGCGGGAATCGCCGGTAGTGGCAACGCGGGCCGGGTCACGATCAAGGATCTTGAGAATTTTCTTGGCACAATCGAAAGGCAGCCGGCGGAGAAACCGAGCGCGATCCGCACCGGCGTAGCCGATGCGATGCGGCGCAGCTGGACGCGGCCGCTCGCGACGGTGGGGCTTTCCCTTTCTCTCGATCCGGTCTTGGAAGACCGCAAGAGGCGCGATCCGAAGCCGGGTCCTGCGCTCTACGCGCTGCGCGCCCTTGCGCTCGCGCTCGCGGAGCAGCCAAACGCAGCCGCGCGCCTGATCGGCGGACGCGTCATCCGATCCGAATCGATCGACCTCGGTGTCGCGGTGGAAGCACAAGATGGCATTATGGTTCCCGTGATTCGGAAGGCCGACCAGACTTCCCTCGCCGATCTGACCAGCCGTTATGCGGAGCTGGTCGATCTCGCGCGACGTCGCCGGCTCACCGCCGACATGACTTCGGGGGGAATCGCTTCGATTTCAAATTTTGGCAGCTTCGGCCTCGACTGGGGCACGCCGATTCCCCTGCCCGATCAGACTTTGCTGCTCGGGCTTGGCGTTGGAAAGAAGGTACCGTTTTGGGATGAGAAAAAAGGCGCGTTCGTCCCGAGAACCGAAGCACAGATGACGTTAAGCTTCGATCATCGAAGTCTTGATGGCGGCGGCGCCGGACGATTGTTGAAGCGAATTGTCGAACTGCTCGGCGAGCCAACGAAGCTGTAAGCACGCGACACATCGTGTCATGTTGGCGCGGGCCGCCCGCCCGGCGTCTTGCAGATTCAGTCACGCCACCTACGTTTCCCAAAGATGAACGCTGCCGCCGCCATCGATCCCAATATCACCATGCGGGATTTGCTCGTACAGTTTCCCGGAGCCCAGCGCGCGCTTTTTCGCAAGTATCACATCGGCGGTTGCAGCAGTTGTGGGTTCAGCCCGGACGAGACACTCGCCGGCGTTTGCGCTCGCAACGAAAACCTGAACGTCGACGAGGTAGTCGAACACATCATCACCAGCCACGAAGCCGATGCAGCGATGCAAATCGGACCGCGGGAGCTTTCGAATCGGATCGCGAGTGGCGAAAAGGTCTATCTTCTCGATGTTCGCACTCGGGAGGAATGGGAATCGGTCAAGCTGGCCGATTCCCATCTGTTCACGCAGGACTTGATGCCGGAAGTCCTGGCCAAACAATCGCGCACCGATCTCTTCGTCGTCTACGATCACAAAGGCGCGCGCAGCCTGGACGCCGCCGCATTTTTCCAAGGGCACGGATTCGAAAACGTGAAAAGCCTCCGAGGTGGAATCGACGCCTGGAGCACAGAAGTCGACTCCAAACTGCCGCGGTATCACCTCGAATGAGCGACTCAATCAACGACGATCTGCAAACCCGGATCGAAGACGCGGTCAAGAATCCGCGGAACCTGGGTGAGATGAAGGATGCCGATGCCATCGGCACCGCCGGCAGCGCCGATTGCGGCGACATGTTGCGAATGTGGGTCAAATTCAAGGAGGAAGGCGGACGCAAAGTGATCGATCGAGCGACCTTTCAGACTTTCGGCTGCCAAACAGCGATCGCCGTGGCGAGCGTCGCCACGGAAATGCTCGCTGGCAAGACCATTGCTGAAGCAAAATCGATGTCGGGCCAGGAGCTGGCCGCGCCGCTGGGCGCGCTGCCCCCGGTCAAGATTCACTGCGCCCAATTAGTAGAAGTCGCACTCCGGTCGGCATTGAGCGGTGCGGAAACGCCGAAGGAACCTGACCAAAAGGTCGGAAGCGCTCCGACGCTCTTGAGTCAACTCAATGCGGGTCAGGCGCCTGGTCGGAAGGTCAAACTCGTCCTCGATAGGTAATCGGGGCGGTGTCATCCCTCGAGTGCCGAGCCTCCGATTGCGAGGTCCCTCGTCCGGAAGCAGCCGGACTCGGGATGACAAATCAAGCCTGATAGATGATCGTAAGCGCAGCTTTATCCAGCCATGCACGAAAATACCGAATTCACTTTGTCCCGGGATGTTGAGGCGATTCAGATCCCGAGCGGAAACAAAACGACCATCCCCGCCGGCACCCCGGGCGTTATCACCCAAACCCTGGGCGGCAGTTACACGATCGCGACCTACCAGGGCCTCGCGCGAGTGGCTGAGAAAGACCTGGATGCGCTCGGTCTCGAAAAGCCCGCCTCCACTAACGGAGAAGTGCCAAAAACTTCATTGTCCCCTTCCGGCGAGGTCGATGACAAGGCCGTTTGGGACCAGCTACGGCAATGTTTCGATCCCGAGATTCCGGTGAACATCGTTGATCTCGGCTTGGTGTATGATTGCCAGCTCACAAAGCGGCCGGAAGGCGGCCTGAAAGTGGACGTGAAAATGACCCTCACCGCCCCCGGCTGTGGAATGGGTCCCGCGATCGCCCACGACGCGCAGAGCAAGATCCTCACAATCGACGGCGTCGACGAAGCCGAAGTCCAGCTCGTCTGGGATCCGCCATGGAATCAGAGCATGATCTCCGAAGCAGGCCGGATGAAGCTTGGGATGGTATAAACGCCCGGCGTTTTTGATCGTGGTGCAGTTTGAGATGTTGATCCTGCTCGGACTTGCCACCAAATCACGCGAACGGAAAATCGTCATCTGCCGGGCAGACTTGGAAAAACATTCTCGTCAATTCGCGCGATTCGCGAGCGGAGGCGTGTTGCCTCAATCAAAAAAGACACCGAAGGAGAAATAATTTTGGCGGGATCAAGGTGCGGGCGCTGGCCTGAACAAACTAGCCAACAGCTGGACGGC
>Ga0209048_10000071_pt1 | contig 93181 bp, 88 predicted proteins | sample FrelakmetCRP12CR_FD_187146 | JGI IMG/M metagenome (GOLD analysis project Ga0209048, IMG submission 187146) | Freshwater lake sediment microbial communities from the University of Notre Dame, USA, for methane emissions studies - CRP12 CR (SPAdes)... | ecosystem: Environmental > Aquatic >...
AGGGCCGAACCTGCCACGAGTGGACAGTGACGCGTGATCTCTGTCGGGCTTGACCGTGAACCAGGCATGCACCTGGGCGACGACCGTGCTGGACATAGCGGAACTGTGTCTGGAGCGCTCGACGTGGTCTACCGGCCCGCCGGCGACACGATGCACGAAACGCAACTCGCGGCGCTGGCTGTCGTTGTAGACAGGAACCGCCGGATGCGGAACCGCACGTCCGGTGGTGTGGAAGGGCGGCCGGTGCGAGCCCGCCCCCGACCCGATCGCCGCCCGCGAGTTGAATCCGGGACAGCGCGGTTGGCTAATCGGGTCCCACGAGTAGAATCGCGCCTTCAGCGGCAGCCGGCCTTTGCCGACCCGTATCCCGGCTTACGGAGCGAACCCACATGAAGCTATATCCAGCCCTCGTTCTCGCCGCTGCGCTGGTCGCAGCGCCGGCAAGCCCCAAGGACGTGCGCCCGAGGGTCGACCCGGCACTCGCGGCCGTCGTGGCCGGCGACTGGCGCTTGCCCGCGGACAGCGCGCGGGACCGCCACCGGCACCCGGTCGAATCGCTGACGTTCTGGGGCCTTCGGCCCGGGATGACGATCCTCGAGATCCAGCCGGGCGGCGGCTGGTGGACGGACATCCTCGCGCCATACGCAAAGCGAACCGGCGGCCGCTATTACGCGACCGGCGCGGATCTCGCGAACCCCGCGCTCTCGGAGCGCTCGCGCAAGGCCCGTGCGGACTTCGAGGCGCGCTTCGCGGCCAAACCCGAGCTGTACGGCCGGGTCGAGTTCCTCAACTGGGGCCCGCAGTCTGCGCCGCTGCCGTCGAACACCTTCGACTTCATCCTGACGGCCCGCAACGTCCACAACTGGATGTGGTCGCCGGGCATGGAAGAGAAGGCGTTTCGCGAGTTCTACGGCGCGTTGAAGCCCGGCGGGATCCTCGCGCTCGAGGAGCACCGCGCGAACCCGGGGCCCCAGGACCCGAAGGCGCAGAGCGGCTACGTCACGGAGGCCCATGTGATCGAGCTGGCCGAGAAGGCGGGCTTCAAGCTCGCGGCGCGGTCCGAGGTCAACGCGAACCCGAAGGACACCAAGGACTACCCGTTCGGCGTGTGGACCCTGCCGCCGTCGCTGCGCTCGACGCCGGAGGGATCCGAGAAGCCGGAGGACCCGCACTTCGACCATTCGAAGTACCTCGCGATCGGCGAGTCGGACCGGATGACGCTGAAGTTCGTGAAGGCAAAGCAGTAGCTCTCACCCCTGCCCGGCCTCAGCACGGTGCCGTGAAGCACTAGCCGTCTCCCGCCCGTGCGGGAGAGGCGCCGGCCTAACTCTCGAGGAAACATCGATGTTCCCACGTCCCTGGCTGGCGGGCCTTGTGGCCCTCGCACTGACCGCCTGCGCCGCGCCGCCACCGGCGGCCCCGCAGGTCACCACCGAAGCCGAGAAGCTGCACCGCCTCTTCGATGACTATTTCGAGGAGTACCTTAAGCTCAACCCGCTCGCAGCCACCTCGATCGGCGATCCCCGCTACAACGACCGCTTCGTGGTCTCGATCGCCCCGCAGGCGCGCGCGGCTTCCGAGAAGCTCGAACGCGACTACCTGGCCCGCATCGGCGGCCTCGACCGGGGCGCCCTAGACCCACAGGACCAACTGTCCTACGACGTCTTCCGCTCGGCGCGGGAGCGCGAGATCGAGGGCCTGCGGTTCCCGGGCTACCTCATCCCCCTCAACCAGTTCTACTCGATGCCGAACAGCTTCGCACAGCTCGGCTCGGGCAAAGGGATGCAGCCGTTCAAGACCGTGCAGGACTACGACAACTTCCTGAAGCGGGTGGACGGGTTCACCGCCTGGGTGGACCAGGCGCTCGTCAACATGCGCGAGGGTATGGCCCGCGGCTACACCCTGCCGAAGGTGTTGGCGGAACGCGTGCTGCCGCAGCTTGAGTCGCAGGTGGTCGCCCGGGCGGAGGACTCCCTTTTCTGGGGACCGATCCGCAACCTGCCCGCAGGATTTGCCGCGGCCGAGCGCGAACGCCTCACGGGCGCCTATCGCGCGGCGATCGAGACCAGGATCGTCCCGAGCTACCGTCGGCTGCACGACTTCATGCGCGATGAGTACCTGCCGAAGTGCCGCACGAGCGCCGGTCTCGAGGCGCTTCCGGACGGCAAGGCCTGGTACGAATACCGCGTGCGCGAGATCACCACCACGAACTACACGCCGGCGCAGATCCACGAGATCGGCTTGCGCGAGGTCGAGCGCATCCATGCCGAGATGGCGAAGGTCATGCAGCAAGTCGGCTTCAAGGGCAGCCTCGCGGAGTTCTTCCGCTATCTCAACGCCGACCCGCGGTTCTTCTACACGGACCGCGACGCACTGATCGCCGGCTACGTGGACATCAAGAACCGCGTGAACCCGCAGCTCCCGAAGCTGTTCGAGATGATGCCGAAGGCCGATTACGAGGTGCGCGCCGTCGAGCCCTTCCGCGAGAAGAGCGCGGCCGGCGGCCAGTACCAGGCGGCGAGTGAGGACGGCAGCCGCCCTGGCATCTTCTACGCCAACGCCTATGACCTGAAGGCGCGCCCCAAGTGGGCGATGGAAGCGTTGTCGTTGCACGAGGCGAACCCAGGCCATCACTTCCAGATCTCGATCCAGCGCGAGCAGCAGGGGCTGCCCAGGTTCCGCCGTTTCGGCGGTTACACGGCTTACATCGAGGGCTGGGGTCTCTACGCCGAGTCGCTCGGCCCGGAGCTGGGGCTCTATCAGGACCCGTACCAGTACTTCGGGCGCCTCAACGGCGAGCTGTGGCGCGCGATCCGTCTCGTCGTCGACACTGGCCTGCACTCGCAGGGCTGGACCCGCGAGCAGGTGCTCGACTACATGGCGCGCAACAGCGCTGAGGCCGAGGCGGAGCGCATGGCCGAAGCCGAGCGCTACATGGCGATTCCGGGGCAGGCGCTCGCCTACAAGATCGGGCAGCTCAAGATTAGCGAGTTGCGGGCGCGGGCGGAGAAGGAACTCGGCCCGCGCTTCGATGTCCGAAGGTTCCACACGGCCGTGCTGGCCGACGGCGCCGTGCCGCTCGACGTGCTCGAGGCCAAGGTGGACCGCTGGATCGCCAGTCAGCGCAACTGAGCAATCATGGGGATCGCATGACTCACACACTCCTCCGCGACACCGGGCTGCTGCCGCGCCTCGCCTGCGTGGCGGCCGCGCTCATCGCCAGCTGCGGCGCGCCCGCGCTCGCCGCCGCCGACTCGCTGCCGGGCGCGGAGCAGATCGTCACCCGGACGCTGCCGAACGGGCTGAAGATCGTCATCTGGCCGGACAGCGACATTCCGAACGTCGCGATGTACACGTGGTATCGCGCCGGTAGCCGCAACGAGCGGCCGGGGATCACCGGAATCTCCCACTTCTTCGAGCACATGATGTTCAAGGGAACCTCGACCCGGCCAGAGGGCGAGTTCGATCGGGTCATGGAGGCGAATGGCGGGAGCAACAACGCCAACACGCGGGCCGACGTCACCGTCTACGAGGACTGGTTCCCGAACACGGTGACGGAGCTCATCTTCGATCTCGAGTCCGACCGCATGCGCAACCTCAACTTGGACCCGAAGGCGGTCGAGAGCGAGCGCAACGTCGTCTACTCCGAGCGCCGCTCCTCCATCGACAACGACAACTTCGGCACGCTGATGGAACAGGTGCAGGCAACGGCCTACCTCGCGCATCCCTACGAGATCCCGACCCTCGGCTGGCCGTCGGACATCGAGGGCTGGAAGGTGCAGGATCTCAAGGACTACTACCAGAAGTACTACGCCCCCAACAACGCGGTGATGTTCATCGTCGGCGACGTGAAACCCGAGGAGGTATTCGGCCTCGCGGACAAGTACCTTGCCGGCCTCAAGGCCCAGCCGGCACCGGAGCCGGTGACGACGCGGGAGCCGCCGCAACTGGGCGAGCGGCGAATCCGGGTCGTGCGGGAGGCGCAGACACCGCTTATCGCCATGGCCTGGCATGCCGGGGCCGCGCCGGACCGCGAGACGCGGGTGATGGAAGTGCTGCTCGCGATCCTCGGCAGCGGCGACTCCTCGCGGCTGCACCAGCGGCTCGTCGAGCAGGAGCAGGCGGCCGTGGAGGTGGGCACCTACCTGCACCAGGGCTTCGACCCGGGGCTCGCCTGGATCTTCGCGGTGGTGCCGCCGGGCGGTAGCACCGCGAGAACCGAGTCGCTGATCGACGCGGAAATCGCGCGTATCGCGAAGGAGGGCCCCACGCCCGGCGAGCTCACCAAGTCGCGCAACCAGGCGCTCGCCGGGTTCTGGCGCGGGCTCGAGACGATCAGTGGCAAGGCGGAGGCGCTCGGGGAGTACGAGGTCTTCCACGGCGATTACCGCAAGCTCTTCGACGCGCCCGCCGTCTACGAGAGCATCACCGCCGAGGAGGTGAGGCAGGCGGCCGCCACGGTGCTGCGGCCGGACAACCGTACCGTCGGCGTGCTCGAGCCCAAGCCGGCGGCGGCGCCGGCTGAAAAAGGCAGCAAGGGAGGCGCGCGATGAGCTGGCGGATGTCGTGGACGCAGTTCGCGCTGCTGACCGTGATGGTGACGGTCGCCTGCCCCGCTCACGCGGACTCGGCCGGCGGCGTGCACCTGCCAGCCTTCGAGTGCGCGACGCTTGCCAACGGGACGCAGCTCCTGCTGATGGAGAAGCACGATACGCCGCTCATTTCGCTGTCGGTGGCGGTGCGTGGCGGCGCGCTCGGCGATCCGGCCGGCAAGGACGGCACCGCCGCGCTGTTCGCGGAGCTCACGCAGAAGGGCGCTGGCACCCGCAGCGCCGCCCAGTTCGCCGACGCCGTGGAGACGGCGGGCGGACAGCTCGGCGCAAGCGCGGGTGACGAGAGCGTCGGCCTCAAGGCCAGCTTCATGGCGCGGGATGCGGACCTGATGATCGGTCTCGTGGCCGATGCGCTGTTGCGTCCGCGCTTCGCTCCGGAGGAGTTCGCCAAGGTGCGCACACTCGCCGCGCAGTCGATTGCTGCGGCGAAGGATTCCGACCCGCGTGCGCTCATCGGTGAATACGGCGACGCCTGGCTGTTCCACGGCCATCCGTACGGGCGGCCCGTCGAGGGCAGCGAACGGACGCTGGCGGCCATCACGCTCGACGACGTCAAGCGCTACTACGCCGAGCACGTCGGCGGGGACCGCCTGATCATCGCTGTCGTCGGCGATTTCAAGGCGCCGGAGATGCGCCGCAAGCTCGAGGTCGCATTTGGCGGCTGGCGCAAGGCCGCGGCGCCGGTGCCGAGCGCATCGGCCCCGGTACGCGTGCAGGGTCGCCGAGTGCTTCTGGTCGACAAGCCGGGTGCGACGCAGGCCTACTTCTGGCTCGGCAACGTGGGAGCGAACCGGACCGACCCGACGCGCACGGCGCAGTCGGTCGTCAACACGTTGTTCGGCGGCCGCTTTACCTCGATGCTGAACACGGAGCTGCGTATCAAGAGCGGGCTCACCTACGGCGCGAACTCCGGCTTCGATCGTCGCACGCAGCCGGGTTCCTTCAGCATCAGCTCCTACACCCGGACCGAGAAGACGACGGAGGCCATCGACCTGGCGCTGGCCACGCTCGACCGGGCCCGTTCTGAAGGGTTCGACGACCAGGCGCTGGCGTCCGCCCGGACCTACCTGCTCGGGCAGTTCCCGACCACGCTCGAGACGAACGGACATCTGGCGGGCCGTCTCATCGACCTGGCCTTCTACGGCCTCGGCCCGGAGGACGTCGATCAGTACGCGACCCGCGTGCGTGCGGTCGATGCCACCGCAGCCCGGCGCGTGCTGGCGACGGCTTTTCCCGCCTCCGCCGATCTCGCGGTCGTGCTGATCGGCGATGCGGCGAAGATTCGCGACGCCGCCAAGAGGATCGGGCCCGTCACCGAGATGAAGATCACCGACCCGCAGTTCTACCCGGAGGCCCCGAAATGAAGAGCCACAACGCACTGCTGGCTGGGGCGACCGGCCTGGTCGGTGGCGAGCTGCTCGCGCAGCTCGCGGCGAACGACGCCTACTCGCGGATCACCGTCGTTACTCGGCGCGACCTCGGAGCCCGGGCGCGGTCGGCGAAGGTCCGGCAGGTCGTCGTCGATTTCGACGATCTCGGCAGCGTGCGCGACCGGCTGCAGGCCGAGCACGTCTTTTGCGCGCTCGGCACGACGATCCGCAAGGCGGGCTCGCAGGCGAAATTCCGCCTGGTCGACTACGAGTACCCGCTGCGGATTGCGCAGATCGCCCGCAAGAACGGGGCCCGGCATTTCTCGATCGTGAGCGCTCTCGGCGCGAGCCGTTCCTCGCCGTTCTTCTATTCGCGAGTCAAGGGCGAGCTGGAGGAGTCCCTGCGCGGCATGGGCTGGCCGAGCCTGTGCATCGTGCGGCCCTCGCTCATTGCCGGGGACCGCGGCGAGTCGCGGCCCATGGAGCGGCTGTCCGCCCTCGCGCTGCGCCTGGCACCCGCCACCTGGCGGCCGGTGCCGGCCGCGGATATCGCGGCGGCCATGATCAAGGCCGCCCTGGGTTCCGCCCCGGGCGTGAGCGTCGTCGAGTCGCGCAACATCCCGGCGCTGGCCCGTGGCTGAATCGGCGGAGACCGCAGGCCGCGAGTGTCAGCGGCCGCCCCCGGGCGGCGAGTTCAGCACCTGCCGGGCCTGCGGGTCGTCCGGATACCACTTGAGGACTCGCTGCGCATAATCGCGCGCCGCTGCCGCGTGGCCCGCCTCGAGCTCGAACGCGGCGAGCGCGTTCAACAGCTCCCGGTCGTGAGGTGCGTGTTGCAGCGCATGCTGCAGCACCGCTATGCCGTCCGCCGGTCTGCCGCTCGAGTGCAGCGCCACGCCATAGACGTAGTTGAATCGCACGTCGTCCGGTGCGAGCTCGGCTGCGCGGCGCAGCTCGCCGAGTGCCGCGGCGGTCCGGTGCTGCCGCACGAGCGCGAGGCCGAGCGCGTGATGCAGGGACGGGTCGTTCGGCGTCGTGGTGAGGCCCTCACGCAACGTCGATTCAACGTCGGCCTCGCGGCCCTGCGCACGGTAGAGATCGGCGAGGTTGATGCGCGCCTGCACGAAGCCACCGTCGAGCCGCAGCGCGTCGCGGAATTCGCGTTCCGCGCCTGCGAGATCGCTCCGCTCGGCATAGAAGCCGCCGAGATTGGTGCGGTTCTCCGGGCGATCCGAGTTGTACTGCTCGGCGGCGACGTAGTCCGCGGCGGCCTTGCCGAACGCTTCCTGCTCGGCCGCGTTCATGGCCTCGGCAGGAAGGGGTGCCAGCACGTGGGCGGCTCGCATGCGCACGGCGCGCGACGGGTCGCTGAGCAGCGGCAGGGCCGCGCGACGCTCGGTCGAAGGCAGCCGCTCGTAGACATCCAGTGCCGCGAGGCGCACGAGCGGACTTGCGTCCGTGAGCGCCGCCTCAGCCGCGAGTAGAGCGTTGTCGCCCGGCCACCCCGCCAGACGCGCGAGCGCCGAGGCCCGCGCGATGGGCGACCCCTCGAGATTGGCAATCAACTGGGCCAGGCCGATCGTCGCGGGCTCCCCGCCGTCGCTCGCCGCGAAGGTCTCGGCAAAGTCCTGGAAGCCCGGCTTCGGCTCGGGAAAGTGCCGGCGGATCTCGGCCGCGGCCCAGGCCGGCGAGCGATCCTTGTGGCACTGATTGCACGCATTCGGCACACCGAGCTGGACGCTCAGATCGGGCCGCGGGATGCGGAAGCTGTGATCGTGCCGCGGGTCGACGACCATGTAGGTCTCGGTGCGCATGTGGCAGTTGGTGCACGCCGTGCCCAACTTCCCGGGGACGTGGAAATGGTGGCTCGGCGCGTCGTACTTCGAGGCGAGATGGCACTGCGCGCAGACCTGGTTGCCGGGTGCACGCAGCTTGCTGCCGTGCGGTTCGTGGCAGTCGCCGCAGGTCACGCCCTTCGCGTACATGCGGCTCGAGAGGAACGAGGCCCAGTTGTAGACCTCGTCGCGCTGCTGGCCGTCGGGGTGATAGAGGCCGGCGGTCAACACGGACGGCTGGTAGTGGTCGGTGAAGGGCTCCCCCGCCTGGTAGCCGGGGGAGAACTGCAGCCGCCGTGCGTGGCACTGCGCGCAGACGGCGATTTCCTTGTCCGCCGTGCGCGGGGCGCTGCGGACCGCGTTGCCGCTCTGGACGTCGATAGCCCAAGTCACACCCTTGCGGTCGTGAAGCTCGACCGTCAGGCCGCTGCGGGGCAGGGGGCGCTGGTTCCGTGCTGCGTCCTGCGCGAGCGCCACGTGCTCGGAGCCAGGGCCGTGGCACGCCTCGCAGCCGACGCTGATCTCAGACCACCGGGTCTTGTAGGTGTCGGTCGCCGCGTCGTAGTTCTTCTCGAGATGTGTCGAGTGGCAATCGGCGCACATGTAGTTCCAGTTCTGCTGGCGGCCCGTCCAGTGCAACTCATCGCGCGCGCCGATCCGCTCGTTCGGATACAGGTGGAACCAGCGCTGGCCGCCCTGCGTCTTCGGCCGGCAGTCCCACGCAATGGAGAGCGCCTGCACGTGTCCGTGCGGCAGTTCGATCAGGTACTGCTGCAGCGGGTAGACGCCGAAGGTGTGGCGGACCTCGAAGTCGCCGAGCCGACCGTCCGGCCCCTCGGTACGCACCATGAACTTGCCGTCGCGGCGGAAGAATTCGCTGGTGACGCCGAATTGGCTGAACTTCTCTCCGTTGAAGTCGCCTAGCACCGTCTGCTCGGTCGCGACCTGCATCGCGACCGCGTGCTGCGACCCGCTCCAGCGGTCGAACGCGTCACGATGGCAGCCGGCACAGGCCTTCGAGCCGACGAAGGAGGGCGGGGTGCGAACGTCAGCCGCCGGCGTACCGGGCGCCGGCCCCGCCGGAACGGCGGGCCGCGATCGACCGTACTGCCACAAGCCGAGTGCGACGGCGCCTAGCGCGATGGCAATCAGCGTGGCAGCTAGGAGGCCGCGCCGGGTAGCCGGTCTTCGTGGAGGCGTCGAAGCCACGGGTGTTCACTCGCAGTCGCTGTTGCGGCCACGCATTTTGCGGGGTGAGCCGGGCAATTGACAGTCCGTTCACCGTCGCCATCGGATCGAGCCACGACGCAAGGCAAGACACTCGAATCGACGCGGCGCGTCAGTGCTCGTCCGGCGAATGTCGGTGTCACGGCGTGCGCGGCATGTCGCCGAAAGAAGGCTGCCGCCGCGGTTCCCGACCGAAAGATGCCGGTGCCGGCGCACCCGAGCGGTGTCATCCGGCCGCTGCCGGTCCGGGTGAACGAACCACAAGGTGGTGCCAGCAGTAATGCACGGCCAGGAACCGCCGCAGCAGCGCATGCCGGGTACCTGCGCGAGGAGCGCCGGCTGGGTCAATTGCCCGGTTCGAGGTCGAAAAAAAAGAACGGCAGGGCGACCGGCCCTGCCGTTCGTTGATGAGAGCTCAGACCCTAGAACTTAACCGAATAGAAGATCTGCGGGCCCCGATAGGTCCAGTCGAGGGTGCCGTTGAATTTGTCCTTGTTGGCGTCGACGTTGACTTTGAATCCGTTGTAGCCAACTCCGAGGCCCACCCATTTGTTCGGCTGCCACAGTGCCCCGATACGGTAATCGCTCAGATGGCCGTTGAACCCATCGATATTCAGCGCGAACCATTGCGCACTCGCGTCGAGCCAGAAGTCCCCGCTCATGCGCCAAAGTGCGCGAGCGCCGATCACTGGGAGCGGGGCGCCAACACTGCCCTCATTCTCGACTTTCGTCCCGCCGGAAGGCCCCCCCTCGGTGGTCACGTTGGCTGCCAGGCGCGCCTTGAAGTCCGCGTAGTGGATGCCTACGGTCCCGGTCAGCTCGAGGTCGTCGTGGCGCAGGAAGGCATACTCATACGCCAGCTCGTAGATGCTGAAACTCATCTTGGCGTCGACCTTGGTATTGGCCGGGTAGGTGACGCCGTCCCAGTTGATATCGGTATTGAAAGTCTTGGAGCCGCTGTGCGACGAATCGAAATACATCACTCGGATCTTGTGCCGCTCGGCGAACCGCCAGTAGCCATCGAACCGGATGCGGCTCTGGTCGCCTCCGCCGAAGTCGCGTTCCCAGTTGATCGGCGTGCCCGGGAGAGGCGTGCCGTTCGACAGCGTCCCGTCGAGCCGCAAATTCGTGTCCGTGTGCAGGACGAACGTGCCCAGGCTCCCGTAGAACCCCTTGTCCAGCAGGTTCGGGCCCTCCGCCCGCGCCGTGCCAGTGACCGAAAGCAATAACGCTGCGGTAACGGCAACACTGGTTCCGCTAAGACGGGCATGGTTGACCTTCATAAATGCAACCTCCGAACGTGTGCGCCGACTCGCCGTTGTGGCGCGCGGCGTTCTTTGTCTAAGCGAATCCTAGCCCAGGACCGCTCCGCAGCGAAATGTGTGGCTAACGAGCCACGTGCGTCTTATACGTAGGGCTAGCGGGGGTCCACGGATCGGTGGTCCGGCTGGAGGGTTTCCCGCTGCAGCTCTTCCCTCGCTGGTAGCGGCGTCAAATGGCCGGCTTTGAGGTCCTGGATGCGACCGTTATGCCGGTAACCGTCGACCGCGGTTAGGAAGGCTTCGGTGCCGATTACCCGACCCTCGGCGTCGAGGAGCGGCAGGTCGCCCTCGGCCGGCACGAACAGGATCCCGTCGTCCCTGCCGTCTCCCGGTGTCCGGGGCATATGGCAGCACGAGGCCGGCTCGGTGACGAGGGGCTGTCTGGTCCGGCGACCCAGTCGTGCTTGAAGTACTGCCTGCGGCCCTGCGGCGTGCCGATGCCCGTTGGGCGGTGGGTGTGGTGCGGCAGCAATCCCAGGCCCGGCAATTACCGCCGCACGAAGACGACCGCGTCGCGCCCCGGCAGTCGTGACTTGAAGAGCTTTGATCATGGACGCTGAGAGTCTTTTCCAATTCAGGTTTGAGCCCGAAGGACGTTGACCGGTAGGGCTTGAGTCAGGCGGCGGGTCTGGACCGTCGGTGGATGGATTGGAAGAGCGTGGCGCGGGCGCCCGGCGGGGCGGCGACGGCCTCGTTATCGGACAATCTGGCTGGCTTGGTGTTGCAGGGTATCGAGGGTGAGGCGGGGCTTGAGGCAGTGTTCGACGCCCGGGATCGAGCGCAGCTTGTCCCAGGGCGTCATGATCTGGTCGGCGGGATAGCGTTTGCGGATCTTGCCTTTGGCATCGACTTCGTCGACGGCGAAGAAGCAGGGTCGGTGGAAGTTCAGATACGGATTGAGGTGCTCGGCACAGAAGGCGTTAACGTCCGAGGCGAAGCGCTGCGGGATATGAGCGTAGCCGAGATGCTTGCGGACGACGGCGCCGTTCTTGGTTTCGACCAGGGCGTTGTCGTTGCTGTGGCGGGGCCGGGAGCGGGTGAGCTCGATATTGAGCTTGTGCAGCAACTTGGCGACGGTGTGGTTGATGTACTCCGAGCCGTTGTCGGCGTGGAAGACGAGGATCTGGAAGGGGAAGGCCTCGAGCAGGGTCTGTAGCGCTGGCAGCAGATAGGCCTCGCTGATGCGCTCGGCGGTGGCGAGGAGCTGCCACTGGCTGACGCAATCCACGGCGTCGAGGTGATAGAGGCCCTTGAAGCCGTCCTGATCGCCCTGGTGGACCGAGTCGATGCGGATGAAGCCGGGGCGGCCTTCGGGCTGGGGCGGCTTGCGCAGGCCGATGCGGACGGGTGTGGGCCGGGTCTTGGTCCAGTGGCGGCGGACGCTCTGGTAGGCGGTGAGCTGGCGCAGGTTGTACCGGTGGGCCACCGAGATCGCCGCCAGGCGCTCGAAGCGCTGGTCGCCGTAGAGGCGCAGCGCCCGCCCCAGCAGCACCCGCGTGGCGGGTCCGGACAGCGTGCCATGCAGGCTGTCGACCTCGGCCAGCAACGCCACATCCTCGGCGGTGTAGCGGCGGCGAAAGCCCGCCGTGGGGGCCACGTAGCGCTGCGACAAGCCGCCTTGCTCTTCGTGCCGTCGCAACAGCCGGGTCAGCTGCGCGCGCGAGGAGCCGCTCGTGCGCGCCAGGTAGCGGCGCAGCAGGCCCTTCTCGGGGCGTGCCAACGCCGGGTAGCCAAAGCGTCTCAGCACCCCGGCAATGAAGCGATAGCGCGCGCCATCATCCCCCGAGGAGGTAAAGGTCACATCGGCGGTGCCGGCCAGAAACTCCCGGAGTTGGGCCAAAGTGGTCAGCGAAGCGTCGTTCATGTCGATCACCATGTCGTGATGATCGGTCCTGCACCGCCGCTTCAGGCTCAAACCATATTGGAATCACGCCACCCCGTTCAGGCTCATACCATGTTGGAAGAGACTCTGAGTGGCGGCATCGGTGGCTTCGGCGTAGTCTCGGCGTTCGCGTCGCGGCGTCTCAAGATGCTGCACTGGCAGTGCCTCGGCGTGGCCGGTGTGCCGATCCTGATCCCCGCGCCGCTACCAGGAGAGGTTCAAGGAGCAGGCAATGATTAGCACTCTGGTACGCACAATCTTCGTACCCTTCGCCGCGATCTGCTTCGTAGTGCCGCTCGCGCTCGCGCAGCAGTCGCCGCCGGCGGCACCTCCCGCAACGGCAACTGCCGCCGCACCAAAGTCCGTGGCGGCATCCGTTGGCGTGTTCGCGTATCCCTCTCAGAAGCAGTCCCCAGAGCAGCAATCCAAGGACGAAGGCGAGTGCTACGCCTGGGCCAAACAGCAGACCGGGGTTGACCCCGCGGCGCCGGCTCCCGCGGCGCAGCCGGCACAGCAGGCCAGTTCACAACCGAGTGGCGCCAGACTGAAAGGCGCCGCGCGTGGTGCGGCCGCCGGGGCCGTGATCGGTGAAGTCGCCAACGATGACGCGGGCAAGGGCGCCGCCGTGGGTGCCACCGCGGGTGTGGTGGCGGGTGGGCACCAGGCCCGCCAGGCGAAGAAGGAGAGTCAGCAGGCGGCGGCGGACTCAGCGAAGCAAGCGCAGGCGGCTGCGAACGACACGTTCAAGAAGAGCATGTCGGCCTGTCTGCAGGGGCGCGGCTACACGGTCCAGTAGCGGGGTGCCTCCGACAGGTTCTCGGTCTCACGCCCGTCAGCGGACGGGAGACGACAGGAATTGTCCGAGCTTGCGCGCGTCGGCATCGAAGACGCGGATGCCCTCGGCGAGCTTTTCGGTCGCCATGGCGTCTTCGTTGTGCATCCAGCGGAAAGCCTCCTCGTCCATGTCCACCCGCTCGAGGTCACTCGCCTCGGCCGCGGCAACGCTGAGTCGCCGTGGGACGTCTCCGGGCGAGGAGGCCAGTTGCTGCAGCAGCTCAGGGCTGATCGTCAGCAGGTCGCAGCCGGCGAGGTCGAGTATCTGCGTCGTCTTGCGGAAGCTCGCGCCCATGACCTGCGTGTCGTAGCCGAACTTCTTGTAGTAATGGTAGATGCGGGCGACGGAGGCGACGCCCGGATCTTCCTCCCGCGGGATGTCCGGAACGCCACGCGCCTTCTTGTACCAGTCGTAGATGCGCCCGACGAACGGCGAGATCAGGGTCACGCCGGCGTCAGCGCAGGCGACGGCCTGCGCGAAGCTGAAGAGCAGTGTCAGGTTGCAGTGGATGGCGTCGCGTTCGAGCCGCTCGGCCGCGCGGATGCCTTCCCAGGTACTGGCAATCTTGATCAGCACCCGCTCCCTCGAGATGCCTGTGGCTTCATACAATTCGATCAGCCGCCGCGCCTTGACCTCCGTCGCGTCGGTGTCGAAGCTCAGGCGCGGATTGACCTCTGTCGACACGCGGCCCGGGACCAGGTCGAGAATCCTGCGACCAAACCCGACGAACAGGCGGTCCATCGTCTCAGCCAGGCGGTCCTCGGCGGGCACGCCCCGCGCGGCCGCGATCGCCTGGTCAATCAACGGGCGGTAGCGCACATCCTGCGACGCTTTGAGGATGAGGCTCGGGTTGGTCGTCGCATCCTGGGGCCGGAAACGCGCCATCGCGTCGATGTCGCCGGTGTCGGCGACGATGACGGAATGCCGCTGCAGTGACTCGAACTGGCTGGTCATTTCGGGTCGAACTCCTGTGCTCGTGAGAGCGGCGGAAGCCTAAGCCAATGGACCGGAAGACCGCCATACTGGGCGGCCAGCCTTCTGTGGCATAGTTCCCGGCCGTGGGCAGGAGGCAGGACGGAATGCCGATAACGAAGGGATGGACCCGGTGTGGCCGCGGCTGGTCGCAGCTCCTCATCGCTGCGGCCGCAATCGGATTGGCCCCGCCGGTCCTCCACGCGGCGCCCAAGACCGACGTCGTGACCCTGGCCAACGGCGACCGCATCACCGGCGAGGTGAAAGGCCTCGAGCAGGGGAGGCTCGAGCTCAAGACCGACGCGGCCGAGACCATCTACATCGAGTGGGACAGGATCGCGACCCTGCAGACGAACCAGTACCTGCGGATCGAGGTCGAGAGCGGTGTGCGCTATCTCGGTCAGGTGCCCAAGGTCACGGAGCCGAAGGTCCTGCGCGTGGTGACGGATGAGGATCCCGAAGGGCGGGACCTCAAGATGACGGAGGTGGTCCGCTTCCAGCCGATCGTGCAGGGCGATTTCTTCAAGCGCCTCGATGGGTACGTGACGGCTGGCTACAACTACACGAAAGCGAACAATCTCCAGCAGTTCACGTTCACCGGCGGCATCAACTCCCGAACGGAGGTGCGGCAATGGTCGCTCGATGGCTCGTCCACGGTGACGACGCAGCAGGGCAACCAAGACTCGAGCCGCTGGAACATTTCCGGGTCAACGCGGCGTTTCCTAAAAGATCGCTGGTTCCTGCAGGGGTTCGGTGGCTTCGAGGGCAATGACGAACTGGCGCTCGACCTGCGGAGCACGGTCGGCGGCGCGTTCGGCCGCTACCTCGTGCAGACGAACCGGCAGGAGTGGTCAGCGTACGCAGGCCTCGATTACACGCGCGCCAATTACGTGGGCAGGGATTCCAACAACGCGCTGGAGGCCGTAATCGGCACCCAGTACGACTTTTTCCGCTTCCGCCACCCGGAAGCGTCGTTAGACGCCAAGCTGAATCTCTATCCGAGCCTCACGCAGTCCGGCCGCTTCCGGGCGGAGGGAGATCTCCGCGCCCGATACGAAATCGTCAAGGATCTGTTCTTCGAGTTGAGCCTGTATGGCTCCTACGACAACGATCCGGGCGAAAATGCGGCATCGAACACGGACTACGGGCTCGTCACTTCGCTCGGTTACACCTTCTAGGACTTCGTCCGCGCGCTGTTGGGCCACACTGGTTCTGCGCTGCATGGGCCGAGCCTGACGGAGCACATGGGGGTGATGGATATCGGCCCCGGTGCTATACGGCGCTACCAGGTTGAACCAGAACGGGAAGTCGTCGAGCAGAACCAAGAATTCGACCAGCGCTTCCCTGCGACCTTCGATCTTGTGGCTCCAGACGCGATCTTCTCGTCCAGCGTTGCCTCCTTAAGTTGCACCGCATTCAGCGCGGCCTTGGATAGTGTAATAGTCGCATCGGCCTGGGCGTCCCGACGCGCGTCGGCGTAGGGCAGAACCGAGTTCTCCACCATGAGCACGTACCGACTGGGGAGGTCGCTGAAGTTGAGATTGATCACGAGCTTCTTGCCCGCAGCCGTAGGATCATTCAGGCGGACCGACAGATAGTCGAACAACATGTGGACGCTACGTCGCAAGACGCTCGGCCGCCATTCTTATCACGGTCGCTCTATCCCATCTTCTACACCGTTTTGATTTCGGTCGCGGCGAAGCTGTGTTGTGTCAATGAGTTGCGCGACCGGGCGTTGATTCGGGTGCGGAATGTAGTGCCACAGACATGATGTTATAGGGTTGATTACTTCGTACGGAGCACTATTCTCGTAGTGCCTGTTATGGAGGCAACGAGTGTTCTTCCGCACGAAGCGATCCGGGAACCGTGAGTACCTGCAGATCGTGGCGAGTCACCGCGATGGCGAGCGGGTGCGGCAGCGAGTCATGGCGACCCTTGGCCGGCTGGATGAGCTCAGCGCCTCCGGCCAGCTCGAGTCGCTGCTGCGCTCCGGCGCGCGGTTCGCCGATTCGATGCTGGTGATCGGCGCGCACGAGCGCGGTGAGGCTCCGGTAGTATCGGCGCGCAAGATCGGCGCGCGGGAGGTGGTGGAGCGTGTGGCGGGCGAGCGGCAGTTCGGCTTTTCGCTCGAGCGCGCCGTATTCCTGACGGTGCTGCACCGGCTGCTGGCTTCGGGCAGCGACCGGGCGTGCGAGGAGTGGCGGCACGATTATGCGATCCCGGGCACCGCGGATCTGAAGCTGCACCAGCTCTACCGCACCATGGGCTGGCTGGGCGGGCCGCTCGGAGCGGTGCCAGCCGAGGCAGATCGCTTTGCCCTGCGCACGCGCAAGGATCGGATCGAGGAGGACTTGTTCCTCGAGCGACGCGATCTGTTTACGGTGCTGGACCTCGTGTTCTTCGATTCCACCTCGATCTACTTGGAGGGCGCGGGCGGGGAGACACTCGGGCAGAACGGGCACTCGAAGGACTTCCGGCCCGATCTCAAGCAGTGGGTGGTCGGGGTGGTGCTCGACAACGAGGGCACGCCGGTCTGCAGCTTCCTGTGGCCCGGCACCGCCGATGTCACGACCCTGGTGCCGGTGGTGGACCGGCTCAAGACGCGCTTCGCCATCGGCCAGGTGTGCATCGTCGCCGACCGCGGCATGATCAGCCGCGAGACGATCGCCGAGACGACCCGCCGGGGCTGGCGGTACATCCTCGGCGTACGCATGCGCCGCTTCAAGGAAGCTTCCGTCGAGGTGCTGGGCCGGGCCGGGCGTTACGAGGAGGTCCACCCCAAGAGCCGGGACCCCAAGGACCCCTCGCCGCTGAAGGTCAAGGAAGTCTGGGTCTAGGCGAAGAGGAGGAGAGCGGAGAAGACCACGCTGGTGGCATGGGCCATGGCCTCGCGAGCCCCTCAGCCCCCGAACAGCTGCCGCCGCGAGACAGTCTTTTCCGGCTGGGGTTCCGGTGGCTCCTCCGCGGTGAACAGCCCGTCCGCCGCCGCCTTGGCTGCGAGCTGCGCCGCCTCGTGGTCCGTGAAGTCCTGCATCGGCGAGAACAGCGAGCAGGTCGCTACGGGGCCGAGGTCCTCTAGCTCGCTAACCAAGAAGTCGTATTGGCCGGAGGGAAAGGCGAGCCGCACCGTGCCGCCCTGCTGCCAGACCGAGCGGTCGACGGCGGACGGCAGTACGGTCAGGTTCATGAACCAGGGCGTCACGATCACGCCCGCCTGCCGCCCCTCGTGCTCGCGGAATCCCACAGCCTCGACGGTCAGCGTCGGGTTGTAGATCGGCAATCCCTTCATGGCGATGGCCGCGCGGCGGTAGACGTTGACGACGGTCTCCACCGGGCTGCCAGGTGGGATCGGTGCCATCGCGCTGCCGATCACCATGAACTTGCTCTTTTCCGCGTCGCAGTTCGGGCAGCGCCAGGTGTCCGGAAGCATCGCAAAGGGCGTGCCGGGCGGGGTCTGCGTGACCACGTCGCCCACGGCCGGGTCGTACACCCACCAGCAGATGCCGCATTCGAGCCGCGAGTCGTCGGCGAGCTTCGAGGCGTCGCCGCTGTAACTGCCTTCGAAAGCGCTCTTCATGCGGAGTACGCGTCGAGGATCTCGGCGAGGCGTATCGCGGAGTCCTCGAAGTCCTCGGGCGCCGCGACCGCGGCGCCGGGAATGCCCCCGATTTCGAGCGTGTCGAGGATGACTTTGCCTGTGGAGTTCAGGTACTGCACGGCCCAGACGTAGCGCAGGCCGGTCGCGAAGATGCGGCAGCTGCCGTAGCCCTCGGAGCGGATGATGAGCGGAATCTGGCCGAGCACCGCGGTCAGGACCTCCGCGTCCACCTCGGTGATCGGCAGCAGCGTGAAGTTGATGACGTGGCTCTCGGCGCCCGGCTGGTAGGCGGCAGTGCGCTCCTGAAGCTCGATCAGCAGTGACTGCACGTTCATCGCGCCGGGCGGCATCTGCTCCGGAATGCGGATCGTGTCGCGCGGCATGCGCTGCGACGCCGTCAGCACGACCTGCGGAATGGCGCCGACCTCGAGCCACTCCGCCTTGCTGCCGTCGGCCTCCGTCGCCTCGATGCGCCACAGCCCGGTGAGCACGGACTCGACGATGTGCCAGGCCGCGCTGCCGCCGACCTGCGCCCAGATGGCGCCCTCGCCGAGCACGTCGGCGACGGTGCCGAGTTCGTCGGCCGTGAGCTCCTTCAGGCTGATGCGCGTCGGCTCGCCGGGCGCCTCCGCATGGCGCCGCAGCGCCTCGAGCGCGGCGCGGAGCGCCTGCTTCAAGGCAGGCGTGAGCGTGTCGGCCGCCATGATCTGGCGTGCAGCGCGCACGAGCCCGGTCGGCATGCCGATGAGGCGCGGCAGGTCCTCGACGCCGCCGGACTCACCGCTCGGCACCTTCGGGTGCCAGACCAGCGTGCTTTCTTTCATCGATGACCCTCCCAGGTCTGCCTCAGGTCGCGGTGGGCGCACCCGGCGCAAGCAGGCGCTCGCAGGCCTGCAGGTACACCGGCCAGTCGCGCATGCGCGCCACGATTTCGGTCTTCTGCCCGTCGCCTACGAACACGACGGCCGGCAGGACGATGACCTCGAAACGCGCCATGAGCGCCTGCTCGTCGCGCCGGTCGACCAGGCCGAGGCGCAGGGCGGGCGAGTGCTTCTCCAGCAGCTCGCGCACCACGACCGCGACGTCGAGCCCTTCCGGCCGCTGCCGCAGATCGCCGGTGAAGAATACGAGCGCGCGCGGGCTGCGGGCGAGAAAATCCGCGAGGCCGGCTTCGCGAACGACCTCGCAGCCAGGGTGCGCGGCCAGGGTCTCGATGATGTCGGTCATTCAGCCGTCCTGACTCTCGTCACGGGCCCGCGCGGCACGCAGCGCCAGGAACCGCTCATCGCCGATGCGCACCGCCTCTTCCTCGGACGGGCGCCCCGTCTCGTAGGGAGTCAGGCCGAGGGCCGGCGGTAAGACGGATGCGCTCTCTCCAGAGCGCTCCCGGCCGGGAACGCCCCAGCGGCCCAGTTCCTCGAGGCCCAGGCGCAGCGCCTCCGGCATCAGCGCCCGGACGGCAGGGGTGAGGCTGCCGCCATAGTCGGCAAGCTGCACCGGTTGCACGCCGATCACGGTAAACGCCGCGGGACGGTGCCCGAGCATCTCTAGGCTCGCCAGCACGTCGTTCATGCCGACCTGGTGCAGGCTCATGGCGCCCTGGCCCATGAAGCGCGGGATCTCCTCGTCGCGGGCCACCTTCAGCGTGCCGGGCTCGCCGCGGAAGTCGACCGCGTCGAACACCAGTATGTGGGAGGCATCGAGCAGCATCGGGATCAGCGCAAGCCCCATCGTCCCGCCGTCCATGAGCTGGACTTCGGGAGGGAACTCCCAGCGCTCGCCGAGCGCCTCGACGCAGCGCACACCGAAGCCTTCGTCCGCCCACAGCAGGTTGCCGACGCCGAGCACGACGACGCGCTGCGGCGTCGGCGCGGCTGGGTTGTCGGGGGCGGACTCGTCCGGGTGCATTTTCACGGTGCCCAAAAGTATAACGGGACCCCGGAACTTCGGGGCCGAACGCTAGCCGCGGCCCCTGGTTCCGTTGTCCCGTCGTTGCGGTCGTCGGCCCGCAGGACCTTCGGGTCCTAGCGGTAGAACCTCCAACCGTTGAACATCGCGCCGATGGTCGTCTGGCGCTGCGTCATGTCCTGACGCGTCGCCATGTACATATGCACCATCGAGAAGATGATGATGATCCACATGGCAACGTGATGCCACGTGTGCACGGTCATCGAGTCGCCCAGCACGACGAACACCCAGCCGAACGCCTTGTACCAGCCGGTCTGCCTGCCCGCACCCTCGGAGAAGAGCGCGAAGCCCGTCAGCAGCTGCACGATCACTGGCAGCAGGAACATGAAGAACATCGCGAAGTGCGCCAGCGGGTTGTGCCCGACGAAGTCCTTCGGCTTCTTCAGGAACGCGTAGACCAGGACGTCGTCGAACAGCCCCTTGTACCACCCCAGGCTCCAGAACGGCACCATGAAGATCTGCCGTGCGTGGTGGCTGCCCACCAAGACGCGGTAGAGGCGCAGCACGAAGAAGACGCCAAGGATCATGCCGGCACTGAAGTGAACCAGCCGAATCCAGCCGAACATGAAGTGGGCCGCGGCCTCGCCGCCGATCGCCGGTGGTGGTGAGCCGATCAGGTACCCGGTCACGCAGAGCGTGATGATGCTGAGCATCGTCACCCAGTGCCAGATACGGATTGCCGCGTCGTAGATGTAGACCGGACCGGGAACCTCGCCAACGGGCAGGATCGCCTCGCTGTTCGAGCCTTCCCGGACCCGGTTCTTGAGCGGAGTCGTTGGGAAATATTGCTCCATGGCATTACCCCTTTACCGTACCGCGACCTTGACCAGCTCGTTGCCTTCCAGGTCCATGACGTGCGTGGCGCAGGCGAGACACGGGTCGAAGCTGTGGATCGTCCGCAGGATCTCGAGCGGCTTCTGCGGGTCGGCCATCGGCGTGTTGAGCAGCGCCGCTTCGTACGCCCCGATGTTGCCGGCCGGATCACGCGGGCTGGCGTTCCACGTCGTCGGCACGATGCACTGGTAGTTGTCGATCTTGGTGTCCTCGATCTTGATCCAGTGCCCGAGCGCACCGCGCGGCGCCTCGACGAAGCCCGCGCCCTGGCAGGACTTCTTCCAGGTGTTCGGGTCGTGTGCCTGCTGGTTCGCCGTGGCGACGTCGCCGGCCTTGATGTTGGCAATCAGCTTCTGGAACTCGCCCTTGAGCGCGTGGGCTGCCCAGCTGCACTCGAGGCCACGGGCCGCGGTACGGCCGAGGGTCGAGAAGAGCGCGGTGAGCGGCACGCCGAGCTTGCCGAGCACCATGTCCACCGGCTCCTTGAACTCCGGCAGGCCCTTGACATAGCCGATGACGTATCGGGCAAGCGGGCCCACTTCCATGGCGTGGCCCTTCCAGCGCGGGGACTTGACCCACGAGTACTTCGCCGACTCGTCCACCGCCTCGATCTTCGTCTTCGTGCCCTTGGCGCCGCCGATGTCGAAGTTCGGCTCCGTGACGCCGTCGAAGGGGTGCAGACCCTTCTTCTCGTCCGGGTACTTGTACCAGGAGTGCGCGACGAACTCCTGGATCTCGTCCATCTTGCTCAGATCGACGTCGTGCACCTCTTTCAGGTTGCCGTCGATGATCGCGCCGCGCGGCATCATCAGGTTCTTGGCGCTGTAGTCGTTGGCCGACTTCGGGAGGTCGCCGTAGGAGAGCAGGTACTTCGACGACAGGCCGCCGCCGTAGCTTGCCCATTCCTTGTAGAAGCCGGCGATTGCCAGCAGGTCCGGAATGTAGACGTTGTCGATGAAATCGATGGTGCGGTCGATAATGGAGCCGACCAGGTTCAGCCGTTCCATGTTGACCGCGCCGACCGCGCCCACCGCGTTCACGTTGATCGGCGAGGGCACGCCGCCCACCAGCCAGTTCGGGTGCGGGTTCTTGCCGCCGAAGACCGTCTGGATCTTGACGATTTCCTTCTGGAAGTCCAGTGCCTGCAGGTAGTGGCCCACTGCCATGAGGTTGGCCTCGGGCGGCAGCTTGTAGGCGGGGTGGCCCCAGTAGCCGTTGCGGAACGGGCCGAGCTGGCCGGACTCGACGAACTTCTTCAGCGTGTTCTTCAGGTCGCGGTAGTAGCCCGGCGAGGACATCGGCCAGGACGAGATCGATTGCGTGAGCTGCGAGGTTGCGGCTGGGTCGGCCGACAGCGCGCTCACCACGTCGACCCAGTCGAGGGCGTGCAGGTGATAGAAGTGCACCAGGTGGTCCTGCGAGTACAGGGTCAGGTGCATGATGTTGCGGATCGTGTTGGCGTTCTCGGGGATGTCGACCCCGAGCGCGTTCTCGACCGCGCGCACCGAGGCGAGCGCGTGCACGCCGGTGCACACACCGCAGATGCGCTGCACGAAGGCCCACGCGTCGCGCGGGTCACGGCCCTTGAGAATGACCTCCAGGCCGCGCCACATCGTGCCGGTGGACACCGCGTTGCGGATGACGTTCTTCTCGTCGACGTTCACCTCGATGCGAAGGTGCCCCTCGATGCGGGTGATGGGATCGACGACGACGCGCTTGCCCGAGTTGTCGAGCTGAAAGCCGTTGGGTGTTGAAATGCTCATGGTTCAATCTCCAATCGGTCAGCCGGCACGCTGTTCGGTGTCGCGGCTCGGGGAATTCGGTTTCACCTTAGCCTGGCGCAGCGCCGTCAGGCCGGCGTGGACCGCGATGCCCGCGCCCACGATGGCTGCCGCCGCGGCACCAACCTTGTTGGCCGTCGACTCGACGCCGGTCTGCAGGACGTTCTCGAGCCGGTTGTAGAACGGCCCGTTGTCCCAGAAGTCCGGCTCGGAGCAGCCGATGCAGCCGTGGCCCGACTGGATCGGGAACGACACGCCGCCGTTCCAGCGCACGGTCGAGCAGGCGTTATAGGTCGTCGGTCCGCGGCACCCGACCTTGTACAGGCAGTGGCCCATGCGGGAGCCGGCGTCGTCGAACGTCTCGGCGAACTGGCCGGCGTCGAAGTGCCCCCGGCGATAGCACTTGTCGTGGATGCGCTGGCCGTAGAACATCACCGGGCGGCCCTGGCGATCGAGCTCGGGCAGCGATCCGAAGGTCAGGTAAAACGTCAGCACGCCCGTCATGACTTCGGCGATCGGCGGGCAGCCGGGCACCTTGATGATGGGTTTACCGGTGATCACCTTGTGAATCGGGGTCGCCTGCGTCGGGTTCGGCTTCGCGGCCTGCACGCAGCCCCAGGAAGCGCACGAGCCCCAGGCGATGACCGCGGCGGAGTCGGCGGCGACTTCCTTCAGGCGTTCCACGAACGGCCGGCCGCCCGGAATGCAGAACGTGCCGTCGTTCCCGAGCGGCGGGTTCCCTTCCACGGCGAGGATGAACTGGCCCTTGTAGTCCTTGCGGATGTCCTCGATGCACTGCTCGGCCTGGTGGCCGGCGGCCGCCATGATCGTGTCGTCGTAGTCGAGCGACAGCATCGACAGGATGACGTCCTTCGCGAGCGGGTGGGCGGAGCGGATGAAGCTCTCGGTGCAGCAGGTGCACTCAAGACCATGCATCCAGATCACCGGCACGCGCGGTTTGGTCTCGAGCGCGTGTGCGATCCGCGGCGCGAATGCGGGCGCGAGCCCGAGTGACGCCGCGCTCAGCGAGCAGAACTGGAGGAAACTGCGCCGCGAGATGCCCTGGCGGCGGATCAGCTCATAGAACGTTTCCGGACGACTCATTTCGGGCTCCCAGTTGTTGAGCAGTTTCTGATCTCCGGCGGTCCGTCTGCCGAAGCTCGGGGAACGACCGAAGCCGACCTGCACACGCATGGGTCCAATGGCCGTGCGGTTCAGCTTCGTTTAGACACGCGGATGTTCCTAATCTGGCCACCGCAGGGACACTAGGAAATCTACTTAGCGGTCAGGGTGCTGCGGCGCAGCAACCACTGGCGCGGCCGCGAGAACGACATCGCTTGGGCTCGCCGATCCCGGGGGTGTCAGTCGTCAGCCGAGCGGCACCTCGGCGTCCCAGGCCTCGGCCGGCAGCGGCAGGCCCTCCAGCAGGTGCCCGGGTAAGGGCGCCTGGCCACCGACGCCCAGCAGCGCAAGCACGCGCTCCAGCTGGCGTACATGCTGGGCCACGTGCCAAGTCGTGCGCTCGAGCACGCCTTGCAGTGGCTGCCTGCCGTAGTAGGTGTCGACCGCCCCGGGCAGCCGGGCCTGGCTGCCGGCCCACCAGACACTCAGGGCCTGCGCCACGCTGCGCGTCAGGCCGGCCGCGTCGAGCCCCGTGCGGAGGTCCTCGGGAGGGCGGCGCTCGAAGTGCTCGTAGGTTAGGCGGCCGCCCTGCGCGGCATCGAGGAACCCGACCACGATTTGCGGCACGTGGTAGGCCAAGTCGAGGTAAGTCCGCTCCCGGCCCGGCAGTCGGGTGGAGAGTGAGGCCTCCGGCAGCCGTTCGGCGTAGGAGGCGGCGACGTCGAGAAACGCCAGTAGCCGCGCGACCAACACCGGGTTGGCCAGCTTCGGCCGCTCAGGATCGACGCCCACGAACCGCGCCACCGCATCGAGGTCCTGGCCCAGAACGAACTCCTCCCCACGGGTGACAACCGGGACCGACCGCACGCCCAGCCGCGCCAGTCGCTCGAACGCGGAGGGATCTTCGCGAACGTTGACGGACTCGAACGCGATTCCGTGAGAACGGAGAAATTCCTTGGTCTTGAGGCAACTGGTGCAGCCCGGCTGCCAATACACGCGGTACCCGGACATCGGTGGGCCTCGGTTAGGGGACCGGATCCTCCGGTCGGACGAACTCACACAGACGGCGAAGCTGACGGTTCTCGGCGTCGAAATTCGTCGGATCGAGCCAGCGCTCTAACGCTTGTTTCCGGAAGGGCCACTCGCCGTCGGTGATCGAGTACCACGCAGTGTCGCGATTACGGCCCTTGTACACGGCGGCCTGACGGAAGACCCCCTCGAACCGGAAGCCGAGCCGCTCCGCGGCGCGGCGTGACGCCGCATTCAGCGCGTCGCACTTCCACTCGTAACGGCGGTATCCTAGCTCGAACACGTTCTTCATCATCAGGAACATGGCTTCCGTGGCCGCCGCCGTGCGCTGTAGCAGCGGGGAGAACGCGAGGTGACCGACTTCGATCACGCCGTGCGGCGGATCGATGCGCAGGTAGGCGGCCAAGCCGGCGGCTTGGTTCGATCTTGCGTCGACGATGGCGAAGAACAGCGGGTCCTCCGACCGTTCACGAGGCTCAAGCCACAATCGGAACTCCGCTGCGGACGCGAATGGGCCGCCGAACAGGTAAGTCCACATGCGCCCCTCGCGGTCGAGCGCATTGGCCGCGTGCAGCGATGCCGCGTGCTGCGCGACTTTCAGCGGATCGAGGCGGCAGAAACGCCCAAGCGCCGTCGCACGCGGCGGGCGCGGCGGCGCACGCCAGTCGGGCAGCGGCGGCCCGATCTCCTGTCCGAGTGCATTCCTGCGTGGCAGGCTGTCGGCCACAGGATTACCCCGCCGCAGCGCGCTGCCGGGCGCCGTCCGTGAACTGCAGGGCCGCAAGCCGCGAGTAGAGCTCGTTGCTGCGTACGAGCTCGCCATGGGTTCCCTGCGCGACGATGCGGCCGTGGTCCATCACCACGATGCCATCGGCCTGCAGCACGGTCGCCAGACGATGCGCGATGATGATGGTCGTGCGGTTCTGCATCAAGCGCTCGAGCGCTTCTTGTACCAAGCGCTCGCTCTCGGCATCGAGTGCGCTGGTCGCCTCATCGAGCAGCAGGATCGGCGGATCGCGCAGGATCGCGCGTGCTATGGCGATGCGCTGGCGCTGCCCACCCGACAGTCGCGCTCCGCGCTCACCGAGAAACGTGTCGTAGCCCTCGGGCAGCTTGCGCAGGAACTCGTCGGCTGCGGCGGCCCGCGCGGCGGACTCGACCTCGTCGTCGGTGGCATCCGGACGACCGTAGCGGATGTTCTCGCGCGCGCTGGTCGCAAACAGCACGGTGTCCTGCGGCACGAGCCCGATGCGCGTGCGCACCGCCGCCGGATCGGCCGCGGCGATGTCCACGCCGTCGATCCGGAGGCGTCCTTCCGCCGGGTCGTAGAAGCGCAGCAGTAACTGGAAGGTCGTGCTCTTTCCCGCCCCGGACGGGCCCACGAACGCGACCGTCTCGCCTGGCCGGATCGCGAGGTCGAAGTCGTCGAGAGCCTTCGACTCGGGTCGCGACGGGTAGCGGAACGAGACGTGCTCGAAGCGGATCTCGCCGCGTCCCGGCGATGGCAGCGGCACGGGCTGCGGTGGCGAGACGATGGCGGGCTGGGCATGCTGCAGCTCCACCAGCCGCTCCATGGCGCCCGCGGCACGCTGCACCTCGCCCCACATCTCGCTCAGGGATGCGGCGGCCACCGCGACGTAGCCTGCATACAGCAGGAACTGCCCGAGCTGGCCGCCCGTCATTTCCCCTCGAACTACGGCGTGGGCCCCCACCCACAGGACGAAGGTGATCGCGCCAAAGACCAGCATGGTCGCCAGCGCCGTGAGCGTTGAGCGCGTCCGGGTGCGGAATACGGCGGCGCGGAAGGAGTCCTCGACCGCGGCGTCGAATCGCCTCGAGTTCATCTCCTCGAGCGTGAATGCCTGCACGGTCTGGATCGCATTCAGCGTCTCGTCTGCGATCCCGCTCGTATCCGCGATGCGGTCCTGCGACGTCCTCGAGAGCCGGCGGACGCGCCGTCCGAGCACGATCATCGGTACGAGCACCAGCGGCATGAGCAGTACGATGAGTCCGGTCAGCTTGGCGCTCGTCACGGCCAGCATGACGAGGCTGCCGACCAGCGAGATCGACGAGCGCAGCGTGATCGAGAGATTCACCCCCGCGATCGACTGCACCAGCGTCGTGTCGGCGGTGAGGCGGGAGAGGACCTCGCCGATGCGCGTGACCTCGAAGAAGCTGGGGTCCATGCGGATCACGCGGGCGTACACGGCCTCGCGCAGGTCCGCGACGACCCGCTCACCGAGCCAAGTGACCAGGTAGAAACGCAGCGCGGCGAAGACGCCGAACACGCCGGCGGCGGCCATGAAGGCGATGAAGTAACGGTTGATGGTTTCCGTGCTGCGGGAGGAGAGGCCCTGGTCGATCAGGTGCCGAAATGCGATCGGCAGGGCGAGCATCGCGGCGGCTGCCACGAGGAGCGCGGCGAGGGCGGCGACCAGCGTGCCGCGATAGGGGCGCAGGTACGGCAGCAGCGACCGTAGCGGCTTGAGCGAACGGCTCTTGGGACGGTCCGGCAGGGTCGGGTCGGGCATGGCGCGCACTCTAGCGCAACCGCCCCGGCCGGCGTGCCGCCCCATTCGACGCCGGGGGGGTCGGCCGGCGCTCCAACGGTAATGAACCCGATGCCTCCCCGCAGATGCCACAGGGCAGATCGAGCTCCACGACGCGAACAGCAGGGCCACAGCTGGGGCTCACCCCACGAAATTGCAGGGAGGGCTGTCTGCGGCGCCTTGCTGGCGGTGGCACTGGATTGTGAAGCCGCATGGCGCAAGTCGCGGGCGACGCCGGGACGGTTGGTGCCAGGGTAGCGTCCGCCGCAGCCCCCCGATACGTATTGCAGACGATGCACTGGCCTGTGGCTGAGAGCACAGTAAACGCCCAACTGCAGGAAGAGCAGGACCGAAACAGGAGTTCGCCATGACATTGCCGGACAAAAACGATGGCGCGATCTCCCGCCGAACCGTTTTGACCGGGTCGGCGGCGTTGCTCGTGGGCGCCGGTATTGGCAGCGCATTGACGGCCTATGCGGCACCGACCGAGGCGCCCGCGGGCGGGCCTCCGTTGCCGTGGAAATGGGCCAATCTCGATCAAGTGGAAGCGGGGCGGCGCGCGTATCGCTTCTATAAGGAGAAGGGCGGCTGCGGCACGGCCTCGTACCTGAGCCTGCTCAGCCTGCTCAAGGAGAAGGTGGGTTATCCCTGGACGACCCTGCCGGACATGATGATGGCCCACGCCGCCGCGGGCTTCGCCGGCCACGGCACGCTCTGCGGAGCGCTGGCCGGTGCGTCCACGATCATCAACATAGTCACCTACAGCGACCAGCCCGACCCCTACCAACAGAAGAACAACCAGATCATCGACCGGCTCTTCTGGTGGTACGCCGATCAGAATTTCCCGACCGACCGATTCGACGATATCTCCCCGATGCCCAAGCAGATCCGGGTGAAGGCGATGTCGCCGCTGTGCCACACGTCGGTCTCAAAGTGGACGCTCGCCGCCGGTGCGACGATCAAGTCGGATGCGAAGATCGAACGCTGCGCAAAAGTGGCCGGCGAGGTCGCTTATACGACGGTGCTGGCGCTAAACCAGTACTTTGAAGGCCAGTGGGTTCCGCCCGTCTGGAAGCCCTCGAAGGAGACCGAGCACTGCGTTCGCTGCCACGGACCGGACACCGCGGCAAAGAAGGCGCGGAAGTGGAATCAGCAGGGGCACATGGAGTGCCTGATGTGCCACCCCGACCACACCGCCTGAGAATCGGCTAGTCGTCAGTGGCTACCGCCGTCGGCCGTCGCGGGCGCGGGAACTCGCGACGGCCGAGGCGTCTGGCTCACTTCTGCACTGCAACGGGTTCCAGCCCTAGTGGCAGCGATTCGCTGCAGCTGATCACCGCCACGTCACCCGCCTTCCGCAACATGAGAGCGTCTCCGTTCAGCGGAAGATGCCCTTCTCGAGAATCGTGCCGCGGCCGATCGGCCGGCCAATGGCGATCCACACGCTGTACGAATCCGTGTTCGTGGCGCCGAGTCCAACGGTGAGAGGCCCGACCAGGGTACGGCCCGTCAGGAAGATGGAGACGCCGTAGATGTCCTCGTTGCCCAGCCCGTCGATGCGGCCGTAGACCGAGCCGGCCTCGAGGCGGATCCCGGCGTATAGCGCCTGGCCGCGGATCGACATGATGTCCTTGATCTTCCAGAGGTAGCCGGTGCCGACGGTCCAGTATTCGCTCGCACGCAGCTGACCGAGTTCATATCCCGGGAAACTGCCCGGCCCGCCGAGAGCGAACGTTCGGTCTGCCGGCAAGTGACTTCCGAGGTCCGAGCCGCCTGCGGCCGTCACCCACAAGACATCACGACGCAGCGGGATCGCGACACCGATGCCGAGTTCAGCACGCTCCCAGTTCGCGTCGGCACCGAGTCCTGTGTCGCTGCGCATGTACTCGAGGGCCACAGCAAGGCCGTGCGTCGGGTTGAAGGGTGTGTCACGCGAGTCGTAGACGCCGGAGACGACCACTCCCGCGTCTATGCGTTCGGTTTCCGGCAGCAGGAGCGAGCCCGTGTTCCGGCGGACGGTCCGGTAGTCGTAGAGATAGCCGATGCGTGCCTGCGCGTCGTTGCCGAAATTCGCGCCAACGTCAATCTCGCCGCCCAAATCGGTGAACGCGTAGCGCGCGAGGCGCTCGTTGTTGTAGAAGAGGTCTTGCCACGACCTTTGCCAAGACGCCTTCGGCTCCGTGAAGAAAACGTGGGCGGAGTCGAGTGGCTGGAACAGACTCGTCGAGGCCAGCATATTCCCGCCCAGCTGCACCTCGTTGCGCCATTCCGCGCCGAGCGAGTTGACCCAGGTCCGAGTGTGTTTGCCGTCGATGATGAACTCGAGGTCACCACCGTTGGACGCGTACATGCCGAGGTCGAGCTTGAGGTAGTCCGGGCCATAGCGCTTCTCGTGCGGAATCCACACGAGCGTGGGACTCGCGGGATCACCTTCGAGCCGGTACTCAACGGACTCGAAGTCCTGAAGCGCCGCCATGCGTTGCGCCTCGTGGCTGAGCGCCGTGGTGTCCACGACATCGCCCGCGTGCACCTGTGCTTTCTCGGCCAGGAATTCCGGGTTGACCCGCCGCAGGCCTTCATAACGGACCTCCGCCAGGCGAGTCTCGATCGCCTGTGAGGACGTGACACGGGCACGCCACGCCTGGTACTCGTTCGCGGGAACGGAGTACTTCGCGAGCGCGGCGGCCTCCTCGCGCGCCGCCTTCTCGCCGAGCGGGATCGTCTCCGGCACCCGCTCGAAGTCCGCCGTGCCGATGTCGCCCATCGGCACGTTGATCAGCACATCGCGCGGGCCGAGCGTGTTGAGCTGCAGCTCCTCGTTCGCCTGGATCATCACGTCCGACATACGGCCTATCAGCTGGGGCGCCGTCTGTAGCTTCGCGGGGTCCGCCGCCGGCTCGACGAGGTTAACGACGATTACGACGTCAGCGCACAAGTTGCGCGCCACGTCCACCGGGATGTTGCGGACCAGGCCGCCATCCGAAAGGATGTACTGGTCCATGATCACCGGCGCGAAGGCGCCCGGGATCGCCATGCTGGCGCGCATCGCCGTGGCCAGATCACCCTTGTCGAGCACGACCATCTTGCCGGTGACCATGTCGGTGGCCACGGCGCGGTAGGGGATGGGCAGCCGGTCGAAGCTGCTCTGCAGGCGGGCACTGGCCACGTAGGTGCGCAGCAGGTCCTCGATGTTGCTGGTGTTCACGAGCCCGCCCGGGGCGACAATGCCGCTCTTACGGAGGCCAAGCTCCAGCTGGTTGCTGTAGGTCACGCCCGTGCGCTTCTGCTCGATCGGCTCGAGCGCGCGTGTGCCTTGTCCACCTACGACGGCTTTCCAGTTAATGCCGACCAGGAACTTCTGCAGCTCGTTGGCCGGGATGCCTGAGGCGTATCCAGCACCGACCAGTGCCCCCATGCTGGTGCCGGCGATGCAGTCGACCGGTATGTGCATCTCCTCGAGCACCTTGAGCACGCCGACGTGCGCCCCGCCCTTCGCACCACCACCCGCGAGCACGAGGCCGATGCGCGGGCGGGCCGTGGCGGTCTGCGGGTCGGCTTGATCGGGCTGCGCGGCAAGATCGGCCCCGGCGACGCACAGTCCGGCGACCATTGTCAGGACCGAGGTCAGGGCGCGCCGGGCTGGCGACGAGCGACGCATGTCATTCTCCCTGGCGTTCATTCAGCGCCGACAGCGCAGACGACGGCCGGCATTCTAGACCCCGGCTCGGTTGCACGTCGAAGAAGCGGGGATTGCATGGCCGATGCGCATGGTCCACGATTGCCCCGTCCTTGGCGCCAATCCAGCCTGACGCTGCACAAGGATCAGGGGACTCCGCATGGGGGTGGACGTGATTCCTCGCGGTCTCGTTGCGACGATCAATCGCACGCGGGAAGCGTGGCATCGCGCCGTGCGTGCGGCCCTCCAGCACCTGGCCTGGAACCGCGGGTACCGTATTCTCAGCTACGCGCGCTCCGCCCTTTGGATCGTGCCGCTGGTGGCGATGCTGCTGGAACTCATCGTCATTCGCGTGCTGCGCTCGTTGGACCGCTATGTCACGTGGGACCTGACCGGACTGCAGGCGGCCGGTGCGCAGGCGCTGTTCCAGACCATCATCACGGTGTCGCTGTCTGTCGTTATCTTCACATTCGGTTCCCTGCTCGTGGCGATCCAGGTCGCCAGCGGGCAGCTCACGCCGCGAATCATTGCGACGCTGCTGCTGCGTGACCGCGTGCTCAAGTACACGGTGGGCCTGAACGTGTTCACACTGCTGTTCGCCGTCAACGCGCTGAACCGCCTCGCGGGCGAGGTCAGCCAGCTGATCACGTTCCTTGCTGGGCTGCTGGGGCTCGCGTGCCTGGCGAGCTTCCTGTTCCTGATCGATTACGCCGCCCGGCTCCTGCGTCCCGTGCGGATTGTGTCGATCGTCTGCGACGACGGCATGGAGGTCATACGCTCTGTCTATCCGGAGAAGGGCGGGGACCTCCCGTCCGACGGCTCCACTGGACCGGCCGAAGCCTTGGGCGTGCCGGCGCGGCTCGTGGCTCACGAGGGCCCCTCGCACGTCGTGCTTGCCGTGGAAGTCGCCCGCCTTGTGGCGGAAGCGCGGCGCCTCGGTGGTGTCATCGAGTTCGTGCCGCAGGTCGGCGATTTCGTCGCGGCCGACGAACCGCTCTACCGGCTGTACGGAGGCGCGGCCGCGGTCGACGACCGCTTGCTCCGCGAGACCACGGCCTTTGGTCCAGAGCGCACGATGGAGCAGGATCCGATGTTTGCCTTCCGCATCCTGGTGGACATCGCACTGAAGGCCCTATCGCCGGCCATCAACGACCCGACGACCGCGGTGCTTTCCATCGACCAGATTCATCGACTGCTGCGTTTCGTCGGCTTGCGGCAACTGCACGGCGACACCATCTGTGACGCGGAAGGTCGTGTTCGAATGGTCCTGCGTACGCCCAACTGGCAGGACTTCGTGCACATCTCCTGCAACGAGATCCGTGCCTGCGGCGCCAACAACGTGCAGATTCCGCGGCGCCTACGCGCAATGCTCGAGAACCTCATGCGATCGCTGCCGCCTGAGCGTCATGCGGCATTGCAACAGGAGTTGAAGGCGCTCGACGCGGTTCTGCCGGACTACTACAAGTTGCCCCAGGACCTCGCCCTTGCACGCGTCCCGGATCCGCAGGGGCTCGGCGGCGCGGCGCTCCTCGCCCGTCGCGATGGTTGACGTCGAGTGCGACAGGGCGGTCGAGCAGCCGTTTTGTGCCTGGCACCGGCCGGCGCTCATGCTCAGAGCGATCCGTGACGTCCCGGCCGCGGCGCTGAATTTGGCATCACCGTCGGTTCGGGCGACGATGCTGAGGTACTTGATCGAACGATCGCGCCTTACTCGGTTTGTCGCGGCGGGCCGTCGTGAACGGCATCACGAGGGGAGCAGACGATGAGGGTGCAGCGTCGGCAGACGTTTGCGCAAAGATATCTGGACCCGGGAGCCCAAATGGGCGAGATCCTCTTTGGGTTGATCATGACGCTGAGTTTCACACTCGGTGCCGGGATGCTCGTGACCGCGCAGGGACGCGCGGGCGCGCGCGAAATGCTGGCGGCGACGATCGGCTGCAACCTTGCATGGGGAGTGATCGACGGTATCTTTTACGTCCTCGGCCAGTTGTTCGAGCGCGGGCGCTTGTCCCGCGTCCGACGCAATGTGGCCGCAGCCAAATCGGACGACGAGGCGCGGTCGCTCGTCGCCGCGGAGCTCGACGAGTCCCTGAGCCGAGTCCTGGAGGAGGAGCAGCGCCATCCCCTGTACGAGTCGATCTTGCAGCGGATGCGCACGGGGCCGTTGCCCCGCAATCGTCTCAGCAAGGACGACCTGCTGGGCGGCCTGGCGGCGGGTTGGCTGGTGTTTGCCTGCAGCTTCCCGGCCGCCCTGCCGTTCATGTTCCTCAACGACCCGCGATTTGCGCTACGGGTCTCGAATGTCCTGCGGCTGGCGATGCTGTTCATGGTGGGCCATCGCTTCGCGAAGGACACGCTGGCGCATCCCTGGCTCGCGGGCATTGTCGTTCTGGCGGTCTGACTGACGCGGGTCGTGCTGACGATCGCGCTTGGCGGCTAGAGCTCCCGGGCCCTGTACTCGCTCGGCGTCTCACCGGCCCATTGGCGGAACGCGGTGGCGAAGTTGGCAGCCGACGAGAAACGTAGAAACTCGGCGATCTGCTGCACCGACAAATCGGTCTCTCGCAGCAGCTGCCGCGCAATCTCGTACTTCACTGACGTTCGCAAGGCACCGTAGCGCTCGCCATATCGGGCCAGCCGGCGATCGAGGGTCCGTCGATGCATGGAGAGGATGCTTGCCAGGCTCTCGATCGAGCTGGGCCCGCTCGACAGTTGCTTGCGGATCAGGTCCCGCACCAGCCCCGGAAAGTCCTCGAACGCGTCGTTCCGCGCCCGACGCGCCTCGTCGACCACCGCTTGCCGGAAGGACGCATCGACCGGCGGCAGCGGACGGTCCAGCCACGCGCTGTCGAAGACAATCGCGGACTCATCGGCATCGAATCGCACCGGCACGCGGAAGAACCGCTGGAACGGCCGCTGGTTGGTTGGAGCGCGAAACGCGAGAAGGATTTCCGAGCCCTGCCACTCAGGGCCGCAAAGGTCCTGCAGAACTTTGAAAAAGGTCGCGATCGCGCCCATCTGGTACTGATGGGTGTCGCGCGTTTCAAGCACGGCCATGGCATAGATGAGCCGGGCGACGTCGCCAACAGCGACCAAATTGGCGATCCCGCCGCCATGGCGAAGATTGTAGAGGCGCGTGAGGTCACTAAGGCCTTCGCCGACCGTCGTCCCGCAGCGCGCGGCCCTGCCCGGGAGTCCAACATCGTCGAGCCCAGACTGCGCGCATAACAGCAGTGCGAAATGTTCGCACCCGGTGCGTCGCTCGCACTCAACGAGAAGTTCCTCCGCCTGCAGGTACGGGATCTCGAATTCCGGGTCCTCGAGGTCCGCGCGAGCGAGGCCAACGGCGGCGAGAGCGGCGTCCGCGTGCGCGCTGAACTCGGCCAATAGCTCGGGCACTCGCCGGAAGTGAGCGGCGCGCGCAATGGCTAATGAGCGATGAGCCAACGCGCGGCTCACTGGTGCGTGCCTCGCCAGTCTGCTTTGGCTACGCATGCCCCGCGATACCCATACGGACAACTCCCTAGTCCACGCAAAGCACCACGCGCGGGTTTTGTCACAAATTCAAACATCCGAATTGAAGCAGACCTCTAGACTCCGCGCAACAAAGTGATTCGCTCAGATGTGCCACCGCTGTCTCGCACGTCGATTCGGGCGCATCAGTTAAACACCGGAGACTATCTATGAGCGGTTTTAAAGGATTGACCAACCGACCGATTTCGAGGCTTGCCGTGCCATCGGCCATTGCGATCGGATTGCTGTGCGGGACGTCGGCCCTTGCCGCGGATTCGGGCCGCTCGTTCGAGATCTACGGTTTCGCGGAAGCGGACTACATCCAGGACTTCACCGGTCGACTGGATCCGAACTGGGACGACGCCTTCCGTCCTTCGAAGATTGGCATCGACGGGCAATACGGAACTGATGGCCAGTCGAGCCTCAGCGTCAAGCAGAGTCGCTTCGGCGTGAAGGGTTCGATGCCGACGGGTTCGGACGGCACGCCAATCAATTTCAAATTCGAGTTCGACCTGTTTGGCACGGGCGCCGACGCGGGCAAGACCGCGTTCCGCCTGCGCCACGCCTACGGCGAGTATGGCCAGTTGCTCGCCGGCCAGACCAACAGCCTGTTCATGGACGGCGACGTGTTCCCGAACACGATCGACTACTGGGGCCCGGCGGGCATGGTGTTCTATCGCAACGTGCAGATCCGCTGGACGCCCTACAAGACCGACACCAGCCATTTTTCGATCGCCATCGAGCGACCCGGCAATGACGTCGACTCCGGCAACATCCGGCTCGTACAGGGGTTTGAGGGCGCGGAGGTCCAGAACGACGAGCGGGTGCCGGATCTCACTGCGCAGTGGCGCATCAACGGGGACTGGGGCCACTTCCAGGCCGCCGGCATCCTGCGCAACGTGGCCTACGAGTTTCGCCAGACCTCGAGCGATCCTTGGCGTCGCGGCAGCGAGACCGGCTGGGGCATCAACCTCGGCTCTTCGATCAAGACGGTCGGCAAGGACCAGATCCTGCTCCAGGTCGTCTACGGCGACGGTATCGCGAGCTACATGAACGACGGTGGCATGGACCTCGCGCCGAACGCTGCGTTCTCGGGCGAGAACCTGACTAGCGTGTCGGCAAAGGCGGTGCCGCTGCTCGGCGTGGTGGCCTACTACGACCACTGGTGGAACGACAAGTGGTCGAGCTCGATTGGCTACAGTCTCACGCAGGTCGACAACACCAACTTCCAGGACGCCAGCACCTTCCACAAGGGCGACTACGCCTCCGTCAACCTGCTGACCTATCCGGTCGACAACTTGATGATCGGCGGCGAGGTGCTCTACGGCAAGCGCACCAACAACGACGGTGCGTCGGATGACGACATCCGGTTCCAGTTCACCGTCAAGTACAACTTCGGCATCAAGCTCTGAACGGGAGAGACCACATGCTTACGAGAAGAAGGTTCTCGATACTGACCGCCTTTGTGGCGGCTGCGGCCCTGTCGCTTCCGTCGGTCCCCGCGCTCGCAAGGGGCCCGGCTCCGGATCCGGCGACCAAGGATTTCCAACGGGTCGTTGACGCGGCCTACGCCAAATACAAGGACCTGAAGGACGGGAAGAACGCGGATTACATACCGATCCTCACGGAGACGCCGAGCGACCTCTTCGGGGTGGTCATCGTCACGAAGGACGGCAAGGTCTACAGCGCCGGCGATGTCGACTACGTATTCTCGATCCAATCGGTGTCCAAGCCCTTCACGGCCGCGCTGGTAATGACCCAGCAGAGCCCGGAGGTCCTGCGCGAAAAGATCGGAGTCGAGCCGACCGGTTTGCCGTTCAACTCGAAGCTGGCGCTCGAGATCTATAAGGCCCGGTCGGTCAACCCGATGGTGAACGCGGGAGCGATCGCCGCAGTGAGCCTCGTTCAGGCCAGTTCCGAGCAGGAGCGCTGGAACAAGGTCCTGCAGAATCTCGGCGACTTTGCGGGCAGGCCGCTCACCGTGCTCGAGAAGGTGTACGAGTCGGAGTACTCAACGGCGTGGGGTAACCGCGGCATCGCGAACCTGCTGTACAACTGGGGACGCCTATACAGTGACCCGGAGGAAGCCCTGCGGGTCTACACGCGCGAGTGCTCCGTGGGTGTCAGCGCCAAGGACCTGGGCATCATGGGCGCGACCCTCGCCGACGGCGGCGTGAACCCCATCACCAAGAAGCAGGTGATGCCGGCCCGAAACGTGCCGGAGCTACTCGCCATCATGGCGACCGCGGGGTTCTATGACGAGTCGGGCTACTGGATGTTCACGGCCGGGCTGCCGGCCAAGACCGGCGTCGGCGGCGGCATCGTCGCGGTGGTGCCGGGCCGATTCGCGATCGCGGCGTTCTCGCCGCGGCTCAACGAGGCTGGCAACAGCATCCGTTCGATGAATGCGATCCGCGACATCGCGGGCGAGCTCGGCGTCGGGGTGTTCGGGCCGAACCCGAAGTGATCCGGTGAGACTCCGCTCTCCGCGGACGAGTCTAGGGCTGGAGCAGTGATGCTCCGGCCCGTTTTTAGCCACACGAGTCTAGCTTTGCCATGAAATTTGAGACTGCCCCCATTCGTGCCGCGGTTCTGACCGCGCTCATGCTCAGCTCGTCGATCGCAATGGCGCAGTCGCCGCCCGCAACGGTCGAGGAACGCCTGCAAAAGCTCGAGGCCGAGCAGGCGGCGATGAAGCAGCAGCTCGCTGAGCGCGACGCGACGATCCAGGAACTCAAGAAGGAATTGCAGGCCCAGGGCGGGGCGGCACCTGCTGCAGCGGCCCCGACGGGGGCGCCGGCGCCCAGCACTCCAGTGGCCGTTGCGGTGCCAGCGGCGGTCACGCCGGCCGTTTCCCCTGAGCAGACGCAAGCAGCGCGCGGGGCTCCGGAGAAGAATGGGTTCACTCCAAAGGTCGAGACCTGGGGCGAGTTCGACCCAGGCCAGGGGTTCCTCGTCGGCCGGAATGAATTTGGTGAGCTCGACCTCAGCGCCTACGCGCTGGTGCGGTGGATCGACCAGAACGGCGACAAGACGTTTACTGACCACCTTGGGACCGAGCGCCCCGTTGCGCTGCGAAACGACATTTTCTCCCACCGGGTCATGGTCTTCCTGAAGGGCTGGATGGGCGATCCGAGGCTCATTTACAACATCGTTCTCTGGACCGTGAACACCACGGATCAGCAGGCGATCTTCGGCAACGTCGGCTACCAGTTCAGCAAGCAGTTCAGCCTCTACGCCGGCCTTGCCGGCAACCCCGGATCCCGGTCCCTGATGGGTTCCCACCCCTACTGGCTCGGCAATGACCGGGTCATGGCCGACGAGTTCTTCCGGCCGTTCTTCGGTTCCGGGGTCTGGGCAGTGGGTGAGATCGTGCCGGGGCTCTGGTACGACGCCATGGTCTCGAACAACAGCAGTGCGCTCGGAACCAAGGCCAGCCAGCTCGACCGGAAGTTCACGAGCGGCGGAACGCTCTGGTGGATGCCGACGACGCACGAGTTCGGGCCCCGGGGCGGCTACGGCGACTTCGAGTACCACGAGCAGGTCGCGACGCGCTTCGGCGTCTCGGCCTCGTTCAGCCCTGAACAGAGCTTCGCCGATATCAATACGAAGGTTCCGGGGAACACCACGTTGCGGCTGGCCGACAGCGTGAATCTCTTCGAGACCGGCGCGCTGGCTACCGGGGTGACCGTGAACACGGCGAACTACCAAGTCGTCTCGATGGACGCCGGGTTCAAGTACAAGGGGATCTTCGCCCAGGCGGAGTTCTACGAGCGCTGGCTCAACAACTTCGCCGCCACCGGTGGTCCCCTGCCTGTCCAGCAGATTGTGGACAAGGGGTTCTACGTCCAGGCAGCGTTCTTCCCGATCAAGAACACGCTCGAAGTCTACGGCGTGACATCGCAGATCTACGGCGACAAGGAGAAGGGATTCGGCAACAGCTCCGAGTACATCCTCGGGATGAATTACTACCCGTTCAATTCTCGTAACTATCGCCTCAACGCGCAGCTCATGGACGTCAACAAGTCGCCGGTGAGCAGCACGTTTGGCTACTACACGGGCGGCCAGGATGGCTGGACGGTGGCGACGGCGTTCTCCGTCTTCTTCTGACGGAGAACGGGCGCAGCCGTACGGTCACCGACGTCGGACCATCATCCGCAGGAGAATTGCAGTGCGTACTCAGCTCAGGCACCGAAGTCTCGCCGCTGCTCTCGCGGCGGCGTTCGGCCTCGCCCTTGTGTCGTCCACGAGCCTGGCGGCCCAGGCGGCTTCATCCCCGCAGTACTTGTTCAACGACTCGCATTTCCACCTGACGAACTATGTGCAGAAGGGTACCGACATGCACAAGTACGTGGCGGAGATCATGGGCGACAAGGTGGGGCGCTCAACCGTGTTCGGCATCCCGCTGCAACAGACGTGGTCGTACGAGAACTCGGGTGACTTCGCGCCAACGTACTACCTGCAGTCGGACGCGCCCCTTTACTACTACTCGTTCACCGACGCCTATATCGCGAGCGCCTACCTGAAGCTCAAGCCCGAGGAGCGCAAGCGTCTCGACCCGATGATCACGGGCTTCAATCCCGCGGACATGTACGGGGTGGACCACATCCGGCGGGTCCTCGAGACATTCCCGGGGGTGTTCAGCGGCATCGGCGAGTTCACGATCCACAAGGAATTCGTCTCGTCGAAGGTGGCCGGGGAGGTGGCCAGCCTGACTAATCCGGCGCTCGACCGCATCCTCGATTTCGCCGGAGAAGCGGGGCTTGCCGTCATCCTGCACAGCGACATCGACATGCCGTTCGCGAAGGCCGGGGCAGAGCCTGTCTTCCTGAAGCAGATGAAGGACCTGCTGCGCCGGCACCCGAAGACGACGATCATCTGGGCCCACCTCGGACTCGGCCGCGTGGTTCACCCGGTGCAGGGTCAAGCGACGACGGAGGCGACGGAGCGCAGTTCCACATACGGTGACATCGTCGAGGCCATGCTGAGCGATCCGACGCTGAGCCACGTCTACTTCGACATTTCCTGGGACGAGGTGGCCAAGTACGCCGTGTCGTCGCCGGAGACCATCAGTAACACCGCGGCGATGTTGAATCGGCATCCGGATCGCTTCCTGTTCGGCACTGACAACGTCGCGCCTGCCGATCAGGCGACGCAGCTGCGCGTATACGACATGTGGGCGCCGATCTGGGCGAAGCTGACACCCGAGGCGAGCCTCAAGGTCCGCAAGACCAACTACGAGCGGATCTTCGACGCGGCGCGGGGCAAAGTGCGTGCTTGGGAGGCCGCGAACGTCAAGTGACCGGAGGGAGTCGCTCCAGTCGGTAACAGCAGGAACATGACCGCGCGTCCTCCCCCGACGTCCGGTCATTCCCGGGCCGGGGCCCCATGCGGGCCCCGGCTCATTCGCCGACTCGGAACCGCGAACTTCGGAAGATTCGCTATTGGTGGTTAGGGGCGGCTGATAGGCTTCGCTGGTCCTGTCTCAGTGGCATTGTTCACGGCACGGGATGGGCGAGGGTATGAAGGACGCAAACGACCCGGCGGCGATTCGCGGAGGCGCCCAGAAGAAACCTCGCTTTGCGCATGAGTGGCTGCAGGCTGACGTTCTAGCGGGCGTGATTTCCGCGGCGGTCGTCGTGCCGAAGGCGATGGCCTATGCCACGATCGCCGGGCTCCCAGTGCAGGTCGGTCTCTACTTCAGCGCGATGCCCGCCGGCGGCGGCACGACACAGATGGCGGTCAATCGCCACGCCGGGGCGAAATCGCAGCTGGCCGAGCTGGTCACCGCAGCCAGCGCGCTCGCAATCTTGCTGTTGTTCGCGCCGCTGATCGCGTTCGTGCCGCAGGCCGCGCTCGCGCCGGTGGTGGTGGCGCACTCGATCGGCCTCGTCCAGCGCAAGGAATTCCGGGCGATGCGCGCCGTTCGAACGATGGACTTCCGCTGGGCGCTGTTCGCTATTGCGGGTGTCGTGCTGCTCGGCACGCTCAAGGGCATTCTCGTCGCCGCCGTCGTCTCGCTGGTTGCGCTGGCGTACCAGGCCTACAGCCCAACGGCGTACGCGCTTGGTCGCAAGCGATGGACGACGGCCTTCTGGCCGCTGTCGAAAGACCATCCGGATGACGAACAGTGGCCCGGACTGCTGCTCGTGCGGGTCGAGGGCCGGGTCCTTTTTTGCCAATGCAGAGCGAATCGGCGATCTGATCTGACCGATGATCGAACGGGATAAGCCACGGATCGTCCTGCTGGATTGCCAGGCGGTGATTGACCTCGAGTACACGGCGTGGAAGATGTTGAGCGAAGCCGACGTAGAGCTCCGGGAGGCTCGCATGGAACTGTGGCTCGCCGGGCCCAACCCGTCGGTCAGGGCGCTGGTGGAGCGGTCCGGCCTCGGGGCTGCCCTCGGGCATCGGCGTATATTGCTCAGCGTTGAGGCGGCGGTCGAGAAGTACCAGCAGAGGAGCGGGAAATGAGCAGCAAAAGGAAGGCCGTCGATGCCGCCGGGCCGGAGGAAGGCAGGCAGTTGAAGCGGCGCGACTACGACAAGCGACTCGAGGAGCTGCACGTCGAGCTCGTGAAGCTGCAGCGATGGGTCGTGCACAAGGGCCTGAAGGTCTGCATTGTCTTCGAAGGGCGGGACGGAGCCGGCAAGGGCGGCACCATCAAAGCCATCACCGAGCGCGTGAGCCCTCGTGTCTTCCGCGTCATCGCGCTGCCCGCGCCGACCGGGCGTGAGAAGAGCCAGATGTACGTCCAGCGCTACCTGCCGCACCTGCCGGCGGCCGGGGAGGTCGTGATCTTTGACCGCAGCTGATACATCGCGGGCGTGGAGCGCGTGATGGGTTTCTGCACCGAGGAACAGGCGCAGAACTTTCTCAAAGCAGCGCCGCTGGTCGAGAAGGCGATCGTCGAGTCCGGCGTGATCCTGCTCAAGTACTGGCTCGAGGTCGCGCCGGATGGGCAGACGCGACGGCTCGAGTCACGCATCAACGACGGCCGCAGGATCTGGAAGCTGTCGCCAATGGACCTGAAGTCGTATGGCCGTTGGTACGATTACTCGCGAGCGCGGGACGAGATGTTCAAGGCTACGGATACAGGTTTCGCGCCTTGGTACGTGCTTCGATCTGACGACAAGAAGCGAGCGCGGCTCAATCTCATCGCGCACCTGCTGAGCAAGATTCCGTACGACAAGGCGCCGCGGGAGAAGGTGAAGTTGCCGAAGCGGCAGAAGCCTCATGGCTATCGTGAGCCTGACTATCCCTACAAGTTTGTTGACGAGAAGTTCTGATCGTGTTCTCTCAAAAGGAATCTAGGGGGCGACATGATGGTTGAGCGTCCGGAACTGGCTCGCAGCACGCTGTCCGTGCTGTTCATTGCTGGGCTGATGGTCGGATCGGCCTGGGTGCTGTGGCCGTTCATCGCGTCTTTCGTCTGGGCCGCGACGATTGTCGTGGCGACCTGGCCGGTGATGCTGAGTGCGGAGCGGCTGTTCGGCGGCAGGCGCGGCCCCGCCGTTGCGCTTATGACCATCACCATGCTGGCGGTTTTCTTCGTGCCCGTCGCCCTAGCGTCGTACGCGTTGGCGACCCGCGTCGACGACATCGCGGCGCTCGGGAGCCTGCTCTCCGGGTTGCAGCTGCCGCAGGCTCCAGTCTGGATTGCGAAAGTGCCGCTGGTCGGCGAGCGTGTCGCGTCCGGCTGGAACGAGATTGCGGGTGCGGGTCCCAACGAGCTGGTCGACCGCATCGAACCCTACCTGCGCGGTCTCGGCACTTGGTTCGCGCAACAAGCGGGTACCCTGGCCTCCTTCCTGCTGCACTTCCTGATCACCGTTGTTCTCGCGGCAGTGCTCTACGCGGGCGGCGAAAAGTGGGCAGACTGGGTGCGGCGATTTGCACGCAGACTGGCGCAGGAGAGAGGACACCGCGTGGTGGTCCTCGCGGGGCAGGCGATTCGCGGCGTGGCCCTTGGAGTGATCGTGACGGCACTGCTGCAGACGGTCCTCGGTGGCATTGGCCTCGTGGTCGCCGGCGTGCCGTTCGCCGCCGTGCTGACGGCCCTCATGTTCATGTTGTGCATCGCGCAAGTAGGCCCGATCCTGGTCCTGATCGGGGCCACGGTCTGGGTCTACATGAACGCGGGCACGGTCGCCGGCACGGTCATGCTCATTTGGTCGCTGGCCATCGGCCTGATGGACAACTTCGTGCGGCCCATGCTCATCAAGCGCGGCGCCGACCTGCCGTTGCTGCTCATATTCGTTGGCGTGGTTGGCGGATTGGTCTCGTTGGGGATGATCGGAATCTTCGTCGGGCCCGTGGTGCTGGCGGTGACCTACACGCTGCTGGATGACTGGATCGCGACCGCCAACTCATCGCCTGCGGAAGCGCAGGGGACCGCACCGGCAGACGCGGTGGAGCGCACATGACATCGAATGCAGCAACCTTGGAGTCGAGGAATCGCGACATGCACCCAAGCTTCGAACCTGGACGGAGGCGGCCGGCATCCGTGGCAATTGCCGCGCTGGTGGCGCTGCTGGCAGCCGCTCCAGCGGTCGCGTCCAACGGATCCCCTTAGACGGTCAATGAGATCGCCAACGTGCTCGCATGGGTGGTAATCACGATCGTCCCGATCATCGGCATCGCGGTGTTCTGGATGGTGCATGTGTTTCCCGAAAGAGTGGCGCACAAGCGCCATCATCCGCAGAAAGATGCGATCCAGGTGCTGTGCCTGCTCTCGCTCATCTTCGGCGGCATGCTCTGGCCGTTGGCCTGGTTGTGAGCATATTCGAAACCGGTGATTTAGAAGCTGGCGTACGGCACTGACAAGAACGACGATTACTGCGCCGAACTGGCTGCGCATGAGCAGGGGCTGCAGCAGGAGGTCACACGGTTGCGTGTAGACCTGGAATAGCTGGTCAAAAAGGGCGATGCATCCGAGGATCTCAAGGCGATCCGTGACCGGCTCGCGGCGCTCACGCCGTCGCTCACGTACGATACCCGTGACAACTTTTTCACGCCGACGCGCGGCTGGTACCTCGACCTGTCGCTGCCGATCTATCGCCAGGGGCTGGGTGGGGACCGCGACTTCGAGCTCGCGACCCTCACGGCCATGTACTTCCATCCCCTGGCGCTTTCGTTGTTCCTGGCGGCACGCGGCGCAGTGCAGAGGAGCTCGGGCGACACACCGTTCTTCCTCCGGCCCTTCGTGCAGCTGCGCGGCGTGCCCGCCCTGCGTTTCCAGGGCGACCAGACCGCTTCCGCGGAAGTCGAGCTGCGGTGGCAGTTTCATCCCCGGTTCAGCGCCGATGTCTTTGGCGGCGCCGGGGTCGCGCGCGCACGGGTGTTGTCGCGCGAGCGCGAGGAGAGCGTGACGGCGGACGGCTTCGGGTTCCGCTACCTGCTGGCGCGCCAATACGGGCTGCACATGGGCCTGGACGTCGCCTTCGGACCCGGTGATCCGGTGCTCTACGTCGTCTTCGGCAGCCCGTGGCTGCGCCCCTGAGAGCGGTCGATCACTCCGGGGCGGGTCCGGGGAAGCGCTCCCGCAGCACCCGTTTCAGAATCTTGCCAGACGGGTTGCGGGGCAGTGAATCGACGAATTCGTACGTCTTCGGCTGCTTGAACCGTGCGAGGCGGCTCTGCGCAATCGCGCGCAGCTCGGCTTCCAGGGTCGTCCGGTCGCCCGACCAGGCAGGTGCGACGACGATGACGGCACAGGCGCTCTCGCCCCACCTGGCCGAGGACTGGCCGATCACGCCGACCTCCCGCACGTGCGGATGACGGCTCAAGGCGTCCTCCACCTCGGCCGGGTACACGTTCTCGCCGCCCGAGATGATCATGTCCTTCGAGCGGTCCTTGATGTAGATGAAGCCGTCCTCATCGACCTCGGCGATGTCGCCGGTGTGGAACCAGCCTTCGCGGATGGTACTGGCGGTCGCCTCGGGCTGGTTCCAGTAGCCGGAGATCAGGTGCGGCCCGCGGGTGATCACTTCCCCGGGGACCCCGGGCGGCACCGGGTTGCCGACCAGGTCGACCACGCGGACGTCAATGCCGTAATACGGCAGGCCGGTCGAGCCGAGCTTGTGGCGGGCATCATCCGCGGCAATAAGGCAGATGCCGCCGTGCGTCTCGGTCGCGCCATAGACCTGCAGGATCTCGATGCCCATTGCGAGATAGGCCTCGAGCAGTGTGACCGGTACCGGAGCCGCCCCGCACACGATCCAGCGGACGCTCGAGTAATCCGCCCGTTCCCGCGCCGGGTGCTGGTGCATGGCGGCAAGCATGGCGGGGACGGCGAAGAAGCCGGTGATCCTCTCTCGCGCGATGGCTTCCCACATCCCGCCGGGGTCGAATGTCTTCAGCAGGATGGAGGCCATCCCGCGGTAGACAGCCGTCATGATCATGCCGAGCCCGCCGATGTGAAAGAGCGGTGCCACGACCACCTGGCGGTCGCTGGGGCGCACGTCGGAGGTGGTGAGCATGCTGGCGAGCCAGGCGAGGTTCGCCCGATGCGACATCACGGCCCCCTTGGGCCGGCCCGTCGTGCCGCTCGTGTACATCATGTAGAGCGCGTCCTCGCCGGTGGCGCCGATCGGCGGTTCGACCGGTAAGGCCGCCGCGACGGCGCCGGCGAACTCGCCCGCCTCGGAGGCCAGCCACTCGACGTTCGGAAACTCCTCCCGCAGGACCCGCACCAGGTCCGCCTGGGGTGCGTCGTAAATCACGGCGGTCGCGCCACAGTCGAGTAGCTGGTAGGAGAGCTCCGGAGCCGTGAGCCGCCAGTTGAGTGCCACGAACAGATACCCCGCCTTGGCGCAGGCGAAATACGCCTCGACGTAGCGCGGGCAGTTCGACATCAGGCACGCTACGCGCTCGCCCGGGAGCAGCCTACGCGCGAGCAGCGTGTTGGCGAGGCGATTGGCGCGCTGGTTCAGCTCAGCAAAGGTGCAGCGGTCGCCCGTTGCCGGGTCGACCAGCGCTTCCATGCGCCCGCTGATCTTCGCCCGCTCCGTGAGCGTCTGCCCCGCATTAAGCAACATTCGCGATTCTCCAATTGTGCCGGCGCGCGGCAGCCGCCACGCTACCGGCCTCTGGACAGGAACACCAGTTTCCGCGTCAGATGTTAGTTTCTCCACTTGATACTGCACTGCAAGGTGATCCCGTGAGCGACTACCGATCCCCATGGCTGGATGGCGAGCTGGCACTGTTCCGCGATGCGGTGCGCCGCTTCGTGGAGAACGAGATCGTCCCGAACGACGCGCGCTGGCGCGAGCAGCACCACGTGGACCGCGAGCTCTGGAACCGGGCGGGCGAGGTCGGGCTGCTGTGCACCGACATCCCGGCCGAGTACGGCGGCGTGGGGGGCGACGCCCGGCACGAGGCCGTGGTCGGCGAAGAGATGGGGCGACATGGCATCTCGAGCTTCGGCCACACCGTGCACAGCATCCTGGCGCACTACGTGCTCAACTACGGTAGCGAGCCCCAGAAGCGCGACTGGCTGCCACGCATGGCAAGCGGCGAACTCGTGGGCGCCATCGCCATGACCGAGCCGGGTGCGGGCTCCGACCTGCAGAACATCAAGACGCGCGCGGTGCGTGACGGCGACCACTACCTCATCAACGGCTCGAAGACCTTCATCTCGAACGGGCTGCACGCGGGCCTAGTCGGCGTGGTGGCCAAGACCGACCCGGGCAAGGGCTCGAAGGGCATTTCGATCATTATGGTCGAGCCCAAGGACCTGCCCGGCTATCGCGTCGGCCGGCTCCTCGACAAGATCGGCCAGAACGGCTGGGACACGGCGGAACTCTTCTTCGACGACTGCAGGGTGCCGGCCGCGAACCTGCTGGGCCCCACCGAGGGGCAGGGCTTCGTGCAGCTGATGCGTGACCTGCCCTATGAGCGGGCGTTGTTGGCGCTCGGCGGCGTTGCCGCCATGGAGTACGCGCTCGCCCTGACGGTGGAATACACCCGCCAACGAAAAGCGTTCGGGCAACCGCTGCTCGAGATGCAGAACACGCGTTTCTCGCTCGCCGAGGTCAAGACACAGGTGCACGTGGCGCGAGTGCTGATCGACGACTGCATCGTGAAGCTGAGCCAGGGCACGCTCGATACCGTCACGGCCTCGATGGCCAAGCTCTGGTGCACGGAGGCGCAGGGGCGGGTGATGGACGCGTGTCTGCAGCTTTTCGGCGGCTACGGCTACATGCGCGAGTATCCGATTGCCCACCTGTTCGTCGACGCGCGGGTGCAGCGCATCTACGGGGGTGCGAGCGAGATCATGAAGGAGATCGTGGCCCGGTCGCTCTGATCGACCGTGTTCGGCGGCATCGCGAAGCCCGTGCCTGCCAACCGGTTGCCCAAGCGAGGCGCTGCTGGCATAGAATCCGTCACGGGGAGATCCGCAGCTTTATCACGACTCATCGAGCCCGGGAGCTTGCAATGACCGACGCCATTCTTGATGCGGTGCAGCGCCATCCGTTCGTCCAAGGCCTCACGCCCGAGCACTGCATCACGCTCGCCAACCTCGCGCGCCGGGTGAACTTCGCCAAGGGCGAACTCATCTTCACCGAGGGCGACGAGAAGCACGAGTTCTTCCTCCTGCTGTCGGGTCGGGTGGCGCTCGAGCTGATGTCGGAGGGCAAGCCGCTGCGCGTGCACACGCTCGAGGGCGGCGACGAGCTCGGCTGGTCGGCGGTCATCATGGGTAAGGGCAAGCACTTCCAGGCGCGCGCCCTCGAGCCCGTGGATGCGCTCGCCTTCAACGGCTACGTCCTGCTCGAGAAGTGCCGCTCGGACAACGCATTCGGCTACAAGATCATGCACCGCCTGCTCGGCGTGGTCTCCGAGCGCCTGCAGGCAGCGCGCATGCAGGTCCTCGACAAGCATTCGCCGATCGCGAAGCGCGCCGGCGCCTGAGCGCGTATATCAGAGCTGGTCGAGCAGCCAGCCGGGGAAGAAGCTCAGCAGGATCGCGGGCACCAGGCACAGCAGGCTGGCGGCGAGCGCCAGCCGCCGCGGGCGGCCGCGCACGGCCATTGGCTCCTCGGCGCTCATGAACATGTACTGGATGACGCGCAGATAGAAGTAGATGCCGAGGTAGCTCGCCACGAGGCCGAGCACCGCATAGGTCGTGTAGCCCGCGGCCAGCACGTTGCGGAAGATCAGGAACTTGGCGACGAAGCCCGGCAGCGGCGGCAGCCCGGCGAGCGACAGCATCGCAGCCGCGATCGTCAGCGCCGCGTAGGGCCGGCGGTGGAACAGGCCCTTCAGGACGTCGAGATGGTCCTGGCGCGTGTCATCGATGCCGCGCGGCAGCACGGCGAAGGCCAGCACGTTCATCACGCCGTAGGCGACCACGTAGAAGACAATCGCCTGGTATCGGCCAGGGCCCGCCCCGAGGAACGCATAGAAGAGATACCCGGCGTGCGCGATTGATGAGTACGCGATCATGCGCCGGAAACTGGTCTGCCGGATGGCCGCGAGGTTGCCCCAGACCATCGACACCAGGGGCAGGGCGGCGAGCAGCACCGTGAGCGGCGCGGACGGTGCCTTGGGCCCGAACAGCCGCAGCGCGGCGAACAGCACGCCCGCCTTGATGACCGTGGCCATGTAGGCGGTGACCGGGACACTCGCGCCTTCATAGGCATCCGGTGCCCAGGCGTGGAACGGCACCACGGCCGCCTTGACGAACAGTGCGACGACCACCATTACCACGCCTGCAACCGCGAGCGGGTCGGTCGAGGTCACTGCGCTCCTGAACGCCTCGATGCCGAGGGAGCCGCTCCAGCCATACAGGAACGACGCCCCCATGAGCAGCATGGCCGTGGCGGTGCCGCCGAGCACCAGGTACTTGAGCGCCGCCTCCGTGCTCTCCGCGCGCAGGAAGGCGAGCAGCACCAGCACGTAGACCGGCAGCGACATGATCTCGATGCCGAGGAAGAGCGTCAGGAAGCTGGAAGACGAGATGACGAAGCACGCCCCGTAGAGCGACGAGATGACGAGCGCGTAGTAGCGGGTGTCTGCAAAGTCGTCGCGGGACAGGAGCAGCACCGGCAGCGTCAGCGCCAGGACCGCGATCTTGGGCATGAGGGTTGTCGGCCCGGCGAAGAAATGGCCCGGGAAGGGCGACGCGACGAGCCCTGCCGAGAACAGCATGCAGGCCGCCGCCGCCGCGGCGGCAACCGTCACGAATGCCACCGCGAACCCATCCCGGTTCCGGCCGCTCGCGACCTCGGCCAGCAGCAGTACGACGAGCCCGACGAGCAGGACGTGCTCGGGCAGCATGGATACCAGTGCGACGCCCCAGTTCATTCGTCGCTCTCCGGATGATTGGCGGTAGTGTGTGTGCGCAGCACGAGCTGCTGGTACTCACGCGCCCCAAGTTCGGTCTTGCGCAGCGGCTCCTGCGGGTACAAGCCGATGGCGAAGATGGCCGCGACCAGCACGATCAGGATGGTCCGCTCGCGGGCGTTCAGGTCGGGGAACGGCTGGTGCGGCGCCTTCACCGGGCCAAACAGCATGCGCTGCGCCAGCCAGAGCATGTAGAGCGCGCCGAGCACGACGCCGGAGACGGCCACGACGGCGAGCACGAGCGGCAGGTTGTAGCCTGCCTCGTGCAGAGGCCAGGCAGCGTTGAACGCGCCGAGCAGGGCCATGAATTCGCCCGCGAAGCCGCTCGTGGTCGGCAGGCCGATCGAGGCCAGGGTCAGGATCGTGAAGAACACCGAAAACACCGGCAGCAGCTTGGCGAGCCCGCCGTACGCCGCGATGTCGCGCGTATGGCAGCGCTCATAGATCATGCCGACCATGAGGAACAGTCCGCCGGCAACGAGGCCGTGGCTCACCATCTGCAGGATCGCGCCCTGGATGCCGACGAGGTCCAGGCTCACGAGGCCCAGCATCACGTAGCCCAGGTGGCTGATCGATGAGTAGGCGATGACCTTCTTGATGTCGGTCTGCACCAGCGCGAGGCAGGCGCCGTAGACGATGCTGATCACCGAGAGCGTCATGAGCGCCGGGGCGAAGGCCCGGGTCGCGTCCGGGAAGAGTGGGAAGCCGAGCTTCATGAAGCCGTACGTTCCCATCTTGAGCAGCACGCCGGCCAGGATCACGGAACCCGTGGTGGGCGCCTCGACGTGGGCGTCCGGCAACCACGTGTGCAGTGGCACCATCGGCACCTTGATGGCGAAGGACAGGGCGAACGCCGCCAGCAGCCACATCTGCGTCTCGAGCGGCAGGCTCTTGGCGTAGAGCGCGGTAAAGCCAAAGCTCATGGCACCGTTCGTGCGGTGCATTGAGTAGACCAGGTAGATCAGCGCAGCGAGCATCAGGATGCTGCCGAACGCGGTGTAGAGCACGAACTTGAGGGTGGCGTAGATGCGCCGCTCACCGCCCCAGATGCCGATGATCAGGAACATCGGGATCAGCATCGCTTCCCAGAACACGTAGAACAGGAACAGGTCCTGCGCAACGAACGTGCCCAGCATCGCGAACTGGATGAAGAGCACCATCGCGTAGAAGAGCTTCACGTCCTTCTGGATGGCGGAGAACGCCCCGGCCACCACCAGCGGTCCGAGGAACGCCGTCAGCGCGACGAGCAGCACGTTGATGCCGTCGAGGCCGATTGAATAGTCGACGCCCCAGGCCGCGATCCACGGGCGCCGGGTCGCAAACTGCAGGCCGGAGACGTTCGGGTCGAAGTGCAGGTAGAGCACCGCGGTGAGCGCAAGCTGCACTAGCATCAGCACGAGCGAGAGGCTGCGCACCGCGGAGTCGTTGCCCTTGGGCAGGACGGCAATGCCGGCCATGCCGAGGACCGGCAGCCAGAGCACGAGGTTCAGCAGGGTCGAGTCAGCCATGGCGCCACATCCAGATGAGGCAGCCGGCGGCCCCGCCGACGGCGAGCAGCACGTAGAACTGCAGACTGCCCGTCTCCACCCGGCTCAACCGCCCGGCGGCGCGCTGCGCGAGCGCCGCCATGCCGTTCAGGGAGCCGTCGATCAGGAACCGGTCGCCGACGCCGAGGAAGATCCGGTCCGAGACCCAGTGCAGCGGCCGATAGAGGCAGGCCTCGTAGATCTCGTCGACGTAGTACTTGTTCGAGAGCAGGCGGTGCAGGCCCTGGAAGCGGGCCGCGAGTACCTCGCCCTTGGCGAGACCCTTGCCGTAGACCATGATCGCGCCGGCGAGGCCGGTGAGGGCGACGATCACCGAGAACACCAGCAGCGGCATCTCGAAGTGCTCGAGTTCCCCGCCCGCCCTGGCGAGCGGCAGCACGTGCTCGAGGAAGTCCGGGATCTTGACGAAGCCGCCGACCGCCGACAGCACCGCGAGGACGATCAGCACGCCGCTCATGTTGAGTGGCGACTCGTGCACGTGGTGCTCAACCTCTTGACTCATCCGCGACGGGGTTAGGAACGTGAGCCACAGCAGCCGGAACATGTAGAACGAGGTCATGAGCGCCGTGATCGAGCCGATGGCCCAGAGCAGCGGCGATCCGCCTGTCGCGCTCGAGAACGCGAACCATAGAATCTCGTCCTTCGAGAAGAACCCGGCCAGCGGCGGGATGCCGGCGATGGCCGCGGTTGCGACGGCGAAGGTGACGAAGGTGATGGGGATCTTCTTCGCGAGGCCGCCCATCTTGCGGATGTCTTGCTCGCCGCCCAGGGCGTGGATCACGCTGCCCGCGCCGAGGAACAGGCAGGCCTTGAAGAACGCGTGCGTGTAGAGGTGGAACACCGCGACGCCGTAGGCGCCGACGCCGAGCGCGACGAACATGTAGCCGAGCTGCGACAGGGTCGAGTAGGCCAGCACCTTCTTAATGTCCGTCTGTACGACCGCCACCGAGGCGGCGAAAAACGCCGTCGCCGCGCCGACGATGGCGATGACGTGCGAGGCCTCAGGAGCGTGCTGGTAGATGCCGTTGAGGCGTGCGACGAGGTACACCCCCGCCGTGACCATGGTGGCCGCGTGGATCAGGGCCGAGACCGGCGTGGGGCCCGCCATCGCGTCCGGCAGCCACACGTGCAGCGGGATCTGCGCGCTCTTACCGCAGGCGCCGATGAAGAGCAGGATGCCGACGAGGCTGGCCGAGACCGCGGGCAGCGTCGGCGCCAGGAACGCCGAGTTGATGCGGTCCATCTCGAGCGTGCCGAGCGTGTGGTAGATCAGGAACAGGCCGAGCAGGAAGCCGGCGTCGCCCACCCGGTTGGTGATGAAGGCCTTCTTGCCGGCGGCCGCCTTCTCCGGGTCCTCGAACCAGAAGCCGATCAGCAGGTAGGAGGCGAGGCCCACGCCCTCCCAGCCGACGAAGCACACCAGCAGCGAGCGGCCGAGCACGAGCAGCAGCATGAAGAACAGGAACAGGTTGAGGTACGCGAAATAGCGCGCGTAGCTCGGGTCGTCCTTCATGTACCCGGTGGAGTAGACGTGGATCAGCGATCCGACGCCCGTGACGATCAGCGTCATGACCGCGCTCAGGCGGTCGAAATAGAACGCGATGTCGAAAGAGCGGTCGCCGAACGTCGCCCAGTTGTAGGCGACCTCGACGAGCGGCTGCTCGCCACCGCTGCCCTGCACTAGCAGGAAGCATCGGACGGCGGCGAGGAATGCGAGGATCGGCAGGCCGCAGCCCACTGCCGAGACGAACGGCTTGCCGAGCCGCGGGCCGAGCAGCCCGTTCAGCAGGAAGCCGACCAGCGGCAGGATGACGATGACGGTGAGCAAGTTCATCCAGGCCTATCCCTTCAGGCTGCTGTAGGCTTCGACGTCGAGCGTGCGTCGCTGTCTCGACAGCAGCAGCACGATCGGGATCGCGATGGCGATCTCGGCCGCTGCGACGACGAAGATCAGGAACACCAGCACCGCACCCGACAGCGTGGCGGTGCGCTGCGAGAAGGTCACGAGGCTCAGGATCACCCCGTTCAGCATGAGTTCCATGCACATCAGCATGACCAGCGCGTTGCGGCGGATCATGACGCCGACGAGGCCGATCGCGAACAGCCCGATGCCGACCCACAGCAACAGCTGGCTCTTATCCATCCTTCCTCCGCCCGCCCTTGATCACGGCAATGGCCGCAACGACGGCCGCGACCAGCAGCACCGACGTCAGTTCGAAGTGCAGCCAGTACGTCTTGAGGAACTCGACCGAGAACGGCCGGATCAGGAACGCCGCGCCTTCCGGATCCTGGCTTGCCGGGGCCGGCCCCGGCAGTTGTGACACGGCCATCCCTAGAGCAATCGCAAGCAGGACGCCCGCGACGACGCCCGGCGTCAGCGCGTGGCTGTAGCGGCGCAGGAACGAGGGGTCGCGCACGTCGAGCAGCATGATTACGTAGACCATGAACACCATCACCGCGCCGACGTAGATCAGCACCTGGAAGACCGCGATGACGTGCACGCCGAGCATCGCGTAGATCCCGGCTAGGCAGAGCATGCTGCTGATCAGGGCCAGCGCCACGCGCATGGGGTGCTGGGCCACGAGCATCAGCAGGCCGCCGAACAGCGCCCCGCCGGAGAACAAGTACAGCAGCAGCGTCTGGAGGCTCATTGCCCACCCCCGGTCGGCGTCGCGCCGGGTACGGGATACGGCTTGGCAACGTCCTTCGCCGGCTGCCAGTTGAGGAGTTCTTCCTTCGCCGCCCACATGTGATCACGGTCCGGGCCGGGGAAGTCCGGTGTCTCCTTGACCATTCGGATCGCGTCCTCTGGGCAGGCCTCGACGCACAGGCCGCAGAACACGCAGCGCGAATAGTCGATCTCGAAGCGCGACGGGTACTTCGGGTGGGTCGGGTCGTCCGGGTCGAAGGCCGCGTCGATCTCGATGACCTGGGCCGGACAGACCGTCGCACACATGTTGCAGGCGACGCACTGCGGCCGCCCGTCCGGGCGCTGCGTGAGCACGTGCTTGCCGCGGTTGTGGATCGCGTAGTCGGGCCGTGTCTCTTCCGGGTAGTAACTCGTGAGGGCGCCCTTGCGCCCGGTCATCCACTTGGCCATGTTCCGCAGGAATACGCCGCCGGTGATGGCGAGGCCGCGCACGACCTCGAACAGGTACGCCTTCTCGTACCAGCCCATCTCGGGTTCGTTCCAATACTTGGGGCGGACGTAGGTCTTGCGGCTGCTCACGATTCGTTCCTCACGCGAGCGCCCAGACCGCGACTGCGGTCACGACGAGGTTGAAGACGGAGACCGGCAGCAGGAACTTCCAGGCGAAGCCGAGTAGCTGGTCCCAGCGGAACCGGGGCAGCGTCCAGCGCACGAGGATCTGGAAGCTGCAGAGCAGGAAGATCTTGACGAGGAAGGTGACGATCTGTGTCACGACCACCGCGCCATGGCTCATCGCGACCACGTGGCCGCCCGGCAGCGCGAAGCCCGCGTCCGACATCCATGGCAGGTTATAGCCGCCGAGGAACAGCGTCACAAACAGCGCGGCGATGATCGCGATCTCGATGAACTCGCCGAGCATAAACATGCCCTGCTTCATCGCGCTGTATTCGGTGAAGTAACCGGAGATCAGCTCAGACTCGGCCTCCGGCAGGTCGAACGGAATGCGCTTGCCTTCGGCGACGGCGGCGGTCAGGAAAAGGATGGCGGCGAGCGGCTGATAGAACACGCCCCAGGCCGGCAAGAAGCCGAGCACCGTGCCCGACTGCCGCTGGACGATCGTCATGAGGTTGACCGAGCCGAAGATCAGTATGAGCCCGAGCACGGTTAGGCCCATCACGAGCTCGTAGGAGATGAGCTGCGAGCCAGCGCGCAGCGCGCCCAGCAGCGAGAACTTGTTGTTGGAGGACCAGCCCGCGAGCATCGCGCCGATGATGCTGATGCCGCTGAAGGCGAAGACGATCAGCAGGCCGGCGTCGATCGGCGCGATCTGCATGGCGTAGGTGCGGCCGGCAAACCAGCCGGCGAGCCCCGGGAACAGGCGGCCGGGGTCCAGCGTCCCGCCGAACGGGATCACGGCGAAGACCAGCATCACCGGCACGAAGGCCGCCCAGACGCCGAGCGAGTAGGCGAGCTCGTCGTAGGCGACTGGCTTGAAGTCCTCCTTCAGCAGCAGTTTCAGGCCGTCGGCCATACCGTGAAACAGGCCGAGCCAGATCAGCTTGACCTGCGTGAACGGGATGCGCAGGTACGCCCGGTTCGCGCCGATGCGGTCCGCCATGATCGCGCCCTGCTTGCGCTCCACCCACGTCAGGATCGCGCCGAACGTGAGCAGCAGTCCCATCGCATAGACGATGTAGACGATACTGATGCTGAGGTCCTGCATGATCACGGGTGGCCTCGCGCCGGCGCGGCGAGCGCCTTGAAGAGCGCCTCGGCGTCCGTGACCGTGTCCTTCTTCGGGAAGCACGGCTCGAACGCGCTCACGACGCCCTGGAAGTTGGTGTAACGGCCGCGGCGCTCGGTCTGGATGCTGATGGGGATGAACACGTTCGCGTGCCCGTTCTCGGGCGCGAGGTAGGAGTTCAGGAAAATCACCTTCGCCCGCGGCGGGATGCGCGCGAAGTCATAGCCCTCGCCCCAGATGAGCACGACGTCGGTGCCGTCGTGGTAAGCGGGCGCCCCCTCGTGGAACAGCTCGCGCGCCTTCGCCGTGTTCGGGTTCTTGTCGGCGCGGATCAGCAGGTCGTCCTCAAGACGCTCACCCTCGGCAGCCTGCCAGTCGTGCTTGACGAAGGAATGGAACACCTCGCCGAGGTGCTGCTTGAACGCATCGAGCTCCTCGTTGGAGCCCCAGTTCGAGATGAGCGCCAGCGGGTGACGGGCGGCGCTGATGATGCGCCGGGCCTCGTCGAGGGCGGCGGCGACGCTCACCGGTCGGCCCTTCAGCATCGGCTCATCGGCGCGCACGCGCTCGAAGATGCGGCTCAGGTCGCGCCCCTTGTTGCAGATCCACGGCCCGTTGACCGCCGGGTTCTCGAGTGGCGTGATGCGCGCGATGCTGGTGTTCTGCCGCTGATCGAGTGACTTGAGGAACCACTCGGGCTTGCGGTGCCAGATGTTGATCGTGCAGCCGCGGCTGCAGCCCGGGCAGATGGAGGGCGTCGGCTTCAGGTACCAGACGCGCGATTTGTGCAGGAACTGCCGCGAGAGCAGCGCGCCCACCGGGCAGAGGTCGATGATGTTGTCGGAATAGGGGTCTTCGCTCAGCGGCCGGTCCTCGACCGGGCGGATGTTCGAGACGTCGCCCCGCCGCTCGATGCCGAGCGCCATCGACTTCGAAATCTCGTGGGTGAAGCGCGTGCAGCGCAGGCACAGGATGCACCGCTCGTTGTCGAGCAGGATGCGGTTCGACAGGTTGTAGAACTTGGTCGACTTGACCTTCTCGTCGTGCGAGAGGGAGGCCTCGCCGTTGTACGCATAGTGGTAGTCCTGCAGCGTGCACTCGCCGGCCTTGTCGCAGATGCCGCAATCGACCGGGTGGTTGAGCGTGATGAACTGCAGAATCGCCTTGCGGTGCGCTTTCACGTCGTCCGAATCGGTGAACACCTTCATGCCGGCGCTGACAGGCATGTTGCAGGCGATGTCGAGCCCGCGGCCTTCGACCTCCACCAGGCACATGCGGCAGTTGCCCGCCGTGGACAGCTGCGGATGCCAGCAGAAGTACGGGACGAAGATCCCGTTTTCGAGCGCGACTTGCATGACCGTCTGGTCGTCGCGCGCCTGGATGGCCTGGCCGTTTATGAAGATTTCAGGCATTCCAGGTTCCCGTCGAGGCGCGAGCGCTTGTGCTCGATGTAGTACTCAAATTCGTCCCGGAACTTGTCGAGGATGCCGGTGCAGGCGTAGCCGGCGGCATCCCCGAGGCCGCAGATCGTGGTGCCGTCGTTGAACTTCGAGATGTAGTAGAGCCGATCGATGTCGTCGGGCTGCCCGTGGCCCGCGACGATGCGGTCAATGATGCGGTGCATCCAGCCCGTGCCGTGGCGGCAGGGCGTGCACTGCCCGCAGGACTCGTGGTGGTAAAAGCGCAGGATGACCTGCAGCAGGGTGACCATGCAGGTGCCCTCGGCGATCACGATCATGCCGCCGGAGCCGAGCGTGGAGCCCGCGTCCCACAGGTCCTCGTGGGAGAGCTTGAGGTCCTTGATGTCCGCGCCCGTTAGCACCTTGGAGGACACGCCACCCGGTACCACGCACTTGATCGCCCGAGCGTGGCGCATGCCGCCGCAGTCTTCCTCGAGGAACTTCATCCACGGGTAGCCAAGCTCGACCTCGTACACGCCGGGCTTGTTGATGTGCCCGCTCACCGAGTAGAGCCGCGTACCCGGGCTCTTCGGCGTGCCGTACTTCTTGTACTCCGCGGCGCCGTGCGCCACGATCCACGCGACGTTGGACAGCGACTCGACATTGTTGACGACGGTCGGTAGCTGGTAGAGACCCTTCACGGTCAGGCGCGGAGGGCGATTGCGCGGGAAACTCTTCTTGCCCTCGAGGGAGGCGATCAGCCCGGAGGCCTCGCCCGCCACGTACGCGCCCGCGCCCCGGTATACCACCAGGTCGAGCGAGAAATCGGTGCCGAGGATGCGTTCGCCGAGGTATCCGGCCGCGTAGGCTTCCTCGACCGCGCCGGCGAGGCGATGGTAGGGCAGGTCGAATTCGCCGCGGATGTAGACGAAGGCGTTGCGCACGTTGAGCGCGTAGCTCGCGATGATCATCGACTCGACCAGCTGGTGCGGCGAGTTCTCGAGGATCCAGCGGTCCTTGAACGTGCCGGGCTCGCCTTCGTCTGCGTTCGCGATCAGGTAGTGCGGCTGGCCGTCGTCATACTGGATGACCTGCCACTTGCGGCCGACGGCGAAGGCGGCGCCACCCCGACCCTGCAGACCGGCGGCGGTCACTTCCTTGACGATCTCCGCGGGCTTCATCTGCCGGAGCGCCTTCTCGAGCGCGGTATACCCGCCCCGCGCCCGGTACTCCGCCAGCGAGTGCGAGGTCTCGGTGACCGGGAAGGTCATGAAAAGCTGCCGGCCGGCCATGACTATTTCAGCCCCTCCAGCAGCGCATCGACCGTTTCCTTGGTCAGGTTTTCGTGATAGCTGTCGTTCACCATCATCATCGGCGCCGTGCCGCAGGAGCCCAGGCACTCGGCGTGGCTCAGGGTGAAGCGGCCGTCCGGGGTGGTCTGGCCCGGCTTCACGCCGAGCTTGGTCTCGACGTAGTGCAGGATGTTCTCGGCGCCGTTCATCGAGCAGCTGACGTTGTGGCAAAACTGCAGGTGCCACCGGCCGATCGGCTTGCGGCGGAACTGCGTGTAGAACGACAGCACTTCCTCGATCTGGATGCGCGGTACCCCGAGGTACTCCGTGAGCTCCTCGATGTCTGTGTCGGCGACGTAACCGCGGTCCTCCTGGATGCGGCGCAGGCACGGCAGCACCAGCGACGACTCGAAGCCGGCAGGGAACCGCGAGCGGAGCTTCTCGAATTCGGGGATGAGGCGCTTCACCTGTCGCACTCCCCGCCGATCATGTTCACGGAACCGAACGTCGGCACGACATCGGCAAGTTGGTAACCGTTGAGCATGAGGTGCACGCCGCCCATGTGCACAAAGCTCGGCGCGCGTACGTGGACCTTCCACGGCGTGCCGCCACCGACGCTCACGATGTAGAAGCCGAGCTCGCCGTTGGGTCCTTCCTGCGCGGAATACACCTCGCCGGCGGGCACCTGCGGGCCTTCCATGACGAGCTTGAAGTGGTTGATCAGGGATTCGATCTCGTTGTAGACCAACTTCTTGTCGGGGAAGACGCAGCGGTGGTCGTCGACGTTGACCGGGCCGGACGGCAGCATGTCCATCAGCTGGAGGATCATGTGCCGCGATTCGTCCATCTCCCGCATGCGCACGTAGTAACGGTCGTAGTTGTCGCCCTTGATGCCGACGGGGACCTCGAAGTCGAGTTCGCCGTAGGCCAGGTAGGGCGTGTCCTTGCGCAGGTCGCGGGCCGCGCCCGTGGAGCGCAGCATCGGGCCGGTGAACCCCCAGTTGATCGCGTCCTCGGCCGACAGCACGCCAATGTTGCGCATGCGGTCGATGAAGATGCGGTTGCGGTCGACGAGCCCGTGCACGCGGCCGCAGAAGGTGTCCATCTCGTCGAGGATCTCGCCGAGCCGCTTCAGCCAGCCGTCAGGCAGGTCGCAGGCGAGGCCGCCGATGCGGCCGTAGGAGTAGGTAAGCCGCGCGCCCGTCAGGTTGGCGAGGTGTTCGTAGATGTAGTCGCGCAGCATGACGAGATAGAGGAACGCCGTCATGGCGCCGAGTTCCATCAGCGCCGCGGCGACGCAGGTCAGGTGGTCGGCGATGCGCGAGTACTCCGAGAGCAGCGTGCGCAGGTACCGGCAGCGCGGCGTGATCTCGATGCCCATCAGCTTCTCGACCGCCTCGCAGTAGGCGAAGTTGTTGATGAGCCCCGAGCAGTAGTTGAGCCGGTCCGTGTACGGGATCAGGTTGTGCCAGGTGTGCGATTCGCACTCTTTCTCGAAGCCGCGGTGCAGGTAACCGCAGTGCACGTCGGTGCGCACTAGGCGCTCGCCGGAGATCTCCGCGATGATCTGGATCGTGCCGTGCGTGGCCGGGTGCGACGGGCCGATGCTGACGATGACGGAGCCCGGTACCGAGCTCCTGTCGAAGGCGGCACGGATCGGGTTCGGCAGGGTGGGAGTCGCGTTGCTCACGTCGGTCACTTCCGGTACGGCACGAGCGGCTGTTCTTGCTGCTTCGGGTAGTCCTTGCGCAGCGGGTGGCCGACGAAGCCTTCGTAGAGCAGCAGCGGGCGAAGGTCGTCGTTGCCACGGAACAAGATGCCGTACATCTCGTGGCACTCGCGCTCCATGTAGCGGGCCGAGCCGTACAGCGGCACGAGCGTATCGACGACCGGATCGGACTCCGGCACCCGGGTCTTGACGCGCACACGCACGTGGTCGCGCATCGAGTAGAAGTGATAGACGACGTCGAAACGCGGGGCCCGCTCGGGCCAGTCGACCGCGGTCACGTCTAGAAACAGGTCGAACCCGAAGCGCTCTTTCAGAGCCTTCGCGGTAGTCGCGACGGCTTCCGGCTCGATGTTGAGCACGAGCACGCCGTGGGCGACTTCGGGCGCCCCGCCGGCGGGGGCGAGCTCCTGTGCGACCTGTTCGAAAAGCGCGGCCGTCACGGTCAGAAATCCTTGTTGATGATCGGGTGGCGCTGCGCCGCGATGCGGTCCTGCAGCTTCATGATGCCGTCGATAACCATCTCCGGGCGCGGCGGGCAGCCGGGGACGTAGACATCGACCGGGATGATCTTGTCGATGCCGGGCACCGCGGCGTAGTTCTGGTAGAAGCCGCCGCTCGTGGCGCAGGCGCCGAATGCCATCACCCACTTGGGCTCGCACATCTGCTCGTAGACGCGCTTCAGCACCGGGGCCTGCTTGTGGCTGATGGTGCCCACGACCATCAGCAGGTCAGACTGCCGCGGCGTGAAGCGCGGCAGCGCCGCTCCGAAGCGGTCCGTGTCGTACGGCGTCGAGCTGACAGACATGAACTCCATGCCGCAGCACGCCGTGACGAAGGGGTACGGGAACAGCGAGAACTTGCGCGCCCAGCCGACGAACTCGTCCTTCTTCGTCGTGAAGTAATCGAACGCGCCGCCGCGCTGGTGGCCGGGAAGGTTCCCCGCGGTCATTGCGTGACCTCCTCAAGGAGCCCTGTCCGCCAGACGTAGAGCATGATCAGCACCAGCAGCACGAGGAAGAACGCGAGCGTCGCGAGCATGAAGCCAGTGAGCGGCTGGGCCGCGAGCGCCCAGATGAAGAGGAACACGGTCTCGAGGTCGAACAGCAGGAAGATGACCGCAATCGCGTAGTACTTGACCGACACCGGCACCGTGTTGTCCTGCTGCACCGGGGTGGCGCCGCACTCGAACGGCTCGAGCTTGAGGGCAGTCGGCTCAGGCTTCGGCCCGACCACGCTGTTCAGCCACAGGGTCAGGCCGGTGAAGCCAAGAATCACGAGCAGGTAGAGCAGGAAGGAAAAGTACGCGGTCATCGCCCGGTCCCGTTTTCGTGCGCGACTATATTCACACCCAACCCTTTGGATCGCCTGCGGAAAACACTTATGGTCGCGGGCCTGTCTCATCACCCGAAATCACACCACCTGTTGCATCCCCAGAGATCACTCGCGTGAACACTCGCATCGATGCGTCTTCGGCGCTGCCCGTCGTCCGTGCGCGGCGCGCCAGCCCTTGGCCCGGCAGACTCGACCTGCTGCAGAGCGGCAGCGGCCTGCTGCTCGGGCTATTCATGTGGGTCCACATGTTCTTCGTCGCCTCGATCCTGCTCGGGTCCGACGCGATGTGGACGGTGGCTCGCTTCTTCGAGGGCTATTTCTTCTTCGGCCGGCGGCTCTCCTGGCTCGTGTCATGCCTCGTCGCCACGGTCTTCGCGCTGTTCATCGGCCACGCGGCGCTCGCGCTGCGCAAGTTCCCGGCGAACTACCGCCAGTACCGCACGTACCGCGAGCACATGGCCGGCATGAAGCACGAGGACACCACCCTCTGGTACTGGCAGGTCGTGACCGGTTTCGCCTTGTTCTTCATGGCTTCCGTGCACCTCTACATCATGATGACGAGGCCCGAGCGCATCGGTCCGTTCGAGTCTGCGGACCGCGTCTGGACCGATCTGATGTGGCCGCTATACCTCGTGATGCTGTTTGCGGTGGAGTTCCACGCGGGCGTCGGGCTCTATCGTCTCGCGCTCAAGTGGGGCTGGTTCGAGGGGGATGACCCGGCGGTAACGCGCCGGCGGCTGCACGCGCTCAAGTGGGCGCTGACTGCATTCTTCCTGATCCTCGGCCTGGCCACCCTGGCCGCATACATCAAGATCGGTATCGCTCACGCGCCGCATTACGGGCAGCCCTACGTGCCCTCGTGGCTGCAGACCGGGGGCCAGCCATGAAGGTCATCTACACCGACGTTCTCGTGATCGGCGGCGGCTTGGCAGGCTTACGGGTCGCCATTGGCGCCAAGCGCCGCGGCCACGACGCCATCATCCTGTCCCTGGTCCCGCCCAAGCGCTCGCACTCGGCCGCCGCCCAGGGTGGTATGCAGGCCAGCCTCGCCAACGTCACCAAAGGCCAGGGCGACAGCGAGGACGTCCACTTCGAGGACACGGTCAAGGGCAGCGACTGGGGGGCCGACCAGCAGGTGGTCCGAATGTTCGTGAACACCGCGCCCAAGGCGGTCCGCGAGCTGGCCGCCTGGGGCGTGCCCTGGAGCCGGGTCCGCCAGGGCGACCGGCAGGTCATCATCAACGGCCAGAAGGTCACCATTACCGAGCGCGCCGAAGCCCACGGGCTGGTCGCCCAGCGCGACTTCGGCGGCACCAAGAAGTGGCGTACCTGTTACGTCTCCGACGGCACCGGCCATGCCATGCTCTTTGCGGTGAGCGATAAGGCCATCGAACAGGGCATCCCGGTACACGAGCGGACCGAGGCCCTAGCACTGATCCACGACGGGTCCCGCTGCTATGGCGCGGTCGTTCGTGACCTGATCTCCGGCGAACTGGTGGCGTACGTCGCCAAAGCGACGACGATCGCGACGGGTGGCGCCGGCCGCGTCTATCGGGTCACGACCAACGCCGTGATCTGCGAAGGCATCGGGGCCGCCATCGCCCTCGAGACCGGAGTGGCCGCCCTCGGCAACATGGAAGCGGTCCAATTTCACCCCACGGGCATCTTCCCCGCCGGCATTCTGGTCACCGAGGGCTGCCGCGGTGACGGCGGGCTGCTCCGCGACGCCAAGGGCCACCGGTTCATGCCGGACTATGAGCCGGAGAAGAAGGAACTCGCCTCCCGCGACGTGGTGTCCCGCCGCATGGAGGAGCACATCCGCAAGGGCAACGGGGCCCAGTCGCGCTTCGGCGAGCACCTGTGGCTCGACATCACGCTGCTCGGGCGTGCGCACATCGAGCGCAACCTCCGGGAAGTAAAAGAAATCTGTGAGTCCTTCCTAGGTGTCGACCCAGCCGAGCAGTGGATCCCGGTGCGCCCGGCGCAGCACTACACCATGGGCGGCATCCGGACCGACCACACCGGCCAGAGCCGCACCCTGAAGGGCCTGTTCGCGGCGGGCGAGGCGGCCTGCTGGGACATGCACGGGTTCAACCGGCTGGGCGGCAATTCGGTCGCGGAAACGGTCGTCGCCGGCATGATCGTCGGCGAATTTGTCGCGGACTTCCTCGAGAGCGGCCAAGGCGAGATCGACATCCCCACGGCGCTGGTCCGCGAGGCTCTTGCGGCCGAGCGCGGCAAGCTCGACGCCCTGCTCGCCTCCAAGGGCAGCGAGCGCGCTGACGCGCTCAAGATCGAGATGCAGCAGATCATGACAGACAAGGTCGGTATTTTCCGCACCGGCAAGGACCTCGAGGAAGCCGTCGCCCGGCTGCAGGAGCTGCTTGTGCGCAGCCGCAACATCGGCCTGCGCTACCGGATCGACGGTCCCAACCCCGAGCTGGTCACCGCCTACCGTACGCAGAAGATGCTCAAGGTCGCGCTCTGCGTCGCCAACGGCGCCCTGACCCGTACCGAGAGCCGCGGCGCGCATTTCCGCGAGGACCACCCGCGTCGCGACGATACGAACTGGCTGCGCCGCACGATCGCCACTTGGGCGGACCCGATGGCCACCCTGCCGACGCTGTCCTACGAGCCGCTGGACGTCATGAAGATGGAGTTGCCCCCCGGCTGGCGGGGCTACGGCAACAAGGACTACGTGGATCACCCGGACACGCCGCGTCGCGCCGCCGAGGTGGCGAGCGTGCGTGAGCGCACGAAGGAGGCCGATCGGCACGCGGTGCAGGCGGCACTGATGCCGTATGAAGACCTGCTGCCGGAGCGCTTCCGCGGTCGTAACGAGCGCATCGACGAGAGGCTGCCATGACGACGGAAACCACTACGCCCGCGGCGGCTCCGGTCGCAACCGGCCCGCTGCGCCACCTGCGCTTCCACATCTTGCGCCACGACCCGCGCGACCCGGCCAGCGCGCCACGCCTCCAGACCTACGAGATTGAGGAAGCGGCGGGCATGACGCTGTTCATCGCGCTGACCGAGATCCGCGAGAAGCTGGATGCCTCGGTGTCGTTCGATTTCGTCTGCCGCGCTGGCATCTGTGGCAGCTGCGCGATGGTGGTCAATGGCCGGCCTGGGCTCGCCTGTCGCACGCTCACCAAGGACCTGCCCGCCGACATCACGCTCGCGCCGCTGCCCGTGTTCGAGCTGATCGCGGACCTGTCCGTGAACACGGGCAAATGGCTGCGCGGCATGAGCGAGCGCCTCGAGACCTGGGTGCACTCCCTCGGCGAGGAGGTGGACCTGCGCCGCATTGAGCAGGCTATGGACCCCGACCTGGCCGACAAGATCTACGAGCTCGACCGCTGCGTCGAGTGCGGCAGCTGTGTCGCGGCCTGCGGCACGGCCCGCATGCGGCAGGACTTCGTCGGCGCCGTCGGCCTCAACAAGATTGCACGCTTTGCCCTCGATCCGCGCGACGGCCGGACCGATGCCGACATGTACGAGCTCGTCGGCAACGACGACGGCGTGTTCGGCTGCATGACGCTGCTCGGCTGCCAAGACGTGTGCCCGAAGCAGCTGCCACTGCAGACCCAGATCGCGTATCTGCGCCGCAAGCTGGCGCTGAGGACCGTCGGCTCGACGCGTTCGTAATCCCAGGCGTCTCCCGGTCACCGCCCGACACTCGGCCCGCCCGGGGACGTGTGGGGTCGAGGGGTCGTGCCGGCAAGACGTCGGTCCGGGCGGGGCGGTGAATACGCCACATCCGGCGTTCTTGCCCGGGACGGACGAAAAGTCTCCTGCGCCGGCGAGGTGAGTCGGCGCGACGCCGCCCTGGGCAGTCCCGCCCGGCGCGCTCAGTTGCCTGACGACTCCGGCCGCGTGAGGCGCGAGTTGAGGTCCGCGAGTTCCTGACGCAGCTCCGCCACCTGCGATTCCAATGCGGCCACGCGCTCGCGAAGGCCCGTCGGTCCGCTCGCTGCGGCGGCCTCCGCATCCTCGGCGCCCGCCGCGGCCAGCGCTGAGTCGGGCACCGGTTCGTCGCCGAACAGGTGCATGTAGCGCGACTCGCGCCGCCCGGGCTCCCGGGCGAGCTTGATCACGAACGGTCCGTCCGGTCGCGTCGCCAGGTCCTCGAGAGCGGTCTCGACCTCGGTCACGTCCCGCAGTGGCGCCATGCGGGCGGCATGGGTGCGCAGTTCGCCCGGTGTCTGCGGCCCGCGCAGCAGCAGTTCACAAACAATGCCGGTCTGCGCCGGGCTGAACTTTAGCGAGCCGTATTCGGTGTTGCAGAACAGGTGCTGGTACTTCGGCACGCGACTGCCGAAGCCCGAGCGCTCCATCACCAGCTGCCGGCGCATCAGCCCGTCGACGACGGATTGCACCTGCCGCTCGTCGAGATCGAGCACCGGCTCGCGGTTGCTCTTCTGGTTGCAGGCATTGGTGAGCGCATTGAGCGAGAGCGGATACTGGTCGGGCGTGGTGATCTGCTTCTCGATGAGGCAGCCGATCACGCGTGCCTCGAGGGCGGAGAGGGTGAGTGGCATGGTGGTGCTCCCGGGGGCCGGCAACGGGCATAATCGCACAACCATCCGCAAGGCAGGCACGCCGTGGCGCAGTCTGGTGGCTCAACGCTCAAGGGAATCGTCACGATATCCCTGATGTCGCTGAACGTGATTTTCTGGGTGCCGATCCTGATGGTCGTGGCGCTGACCAGGTTCGTCGTGCCGATCGACGGCTGGCAGCGCGCCGTGAGCCGCGTCATGACCGGGCTTGCGGAGAACTGGATCAGCTGCAACAAAGGCATCTTTCGCCTGATGGGCGCGCTCAAGATCGACGCGCGTGGCCTCGAAGGGCTTGAGCCGCTGGAGTGGTACCTGGTCGTCTCCAACCACCGCTCGTGGGTCGACATCCTGGTGTTGCAGACCCTCTTTAACCGCCGCATCCCGTTCCTCAAGTTCTTCCTCAAACGGCAGCTCATCTGGGTGCCGTTCCTCGGTCTGGCCTGGTGGGCGCTCGACTTCCCCTTCATGCGCCGCCATTCATCGGAGTATTTGGCGCGGCATCCGGAGGCGCGTGGGCAGGATCTCGCGGCCACGCGCAAGGCCTGTGCACACTTTGCGTGGATTCCGACATCGGTCATGAACTTCGTCGAGGGCACGCGTTTCACCGAAGCGAAGCGTGTGCGGTTCGACTCGCCTTACCAACATCTGTTGCCCCCACGCGCCGGCGGCGTGGCCTTCGTGCTCTCCGCCATGGGCGGCATGCTGGATGCCATGCTGGACGTGACAATCGTCTACTGCGAGGCAACCCCGACCCTGTGGGATCTCTGCTGTGGCCGGCTCGGACCGGTGCGTGTGGAAATCGCGCGCCGGCCCATCGAGCGCTGGACGACCGAGGGGGACTACATGGAGGACGCAGAATTCCGGGCCCGGTTCCAGGCTTGGCTCGGCGGCCTGTGGCATGAAAAGGACGCGCGGCTCGAGGCGCTGCGCGGCGCTGCGGCTGGCTGAGGAGGCGGCGACTATGTCCTGGGACCTGCCGTCACCCTTCATCCACGAGCGCATGGCGGTGCACGCGGAGATCGATGGCTACGGCCACGTGAACAACGCCGAGTACGTGGTTTGGCTGGATGACTGCGCCTGGGCGCACTCTATTTCGCGCGGCATCAGCCCGGAACTGTGCCGCTCGCTCAATCGCGGCATGGCAGTCTGGCGGACGCAGATCAACTACCTGCGCGCAGCACTCGAGGGCGACGAAATTCAGGTCGCCACCTGGCCGGTGTACAACGACTGCAAGCTGCGCATCGACCGCCGCTTCCAGATTCGTCGCAAGTCCGACGGCGACACCTTGCTGCGGGCCCTGATTCACTACGTGTGCATCGACCTGCACACAGGCCGGCCGAAGCGCATGCCGCCGGAGTTCACCCAGTACGTCGTGGCCCCGGACGTGGCCGCGGCCGTGGCACAGGAGAGCTCGCCTTATCAGCCCGGCGTGGAGCCGCGCTGAGGCGAGGAGGAGGGCAGCAATGCACGATCAGTGGACGAACGCGGATCTCGACTCGCTGGTCGGTACCGCCATCCGCACGCGTCGCGAGATCCTCGTCACCACGCTGGCCGCGGGCTTTGCCCTCGCGGTGCGGCCCGTTTCGGCCGAGACAATCACGACCGACAGCGTGGGGCTCACGGCCGGGGAGGTCAGGATCCCCGTCACGGATGGCGAGATTCCCGGCTATCGGGCCATGCCCGCCACGGGGCGGCGGTTTCCGGTCGTCCTCGTCGTGCAGGAGATCTTCGGCGTGCACGAGCACATCCGCGACCTGTGCCGGCGGTTTGCCAAGGCCGGTTACCTCGCGGTCGCGCCTGAACTCTTCGCGCGGCAGGGCGATGTCTCGCAGATCACCGACTGGAAGCAGATCTTCGCTCAGGTCGTCTCGAAGGTGCCCGACACGCAGGTCATGTCGGATCTCGACGCCACGGTCGGCTGGGCGGCAAAGTCGAGCGGTGGCGACGCGAAGCGCCTCGCGATCACGGGCTTCTGCTGGGGCGGCCGCATCGTCTGGCTCTACGCCGCGCACAACCCGCGTCTCCGGGCGGCAGTGGCCTGGTACGGACGTCTGACGGGCGAGCCAAACGGGCTGCAGCCGACGTATCCGCTCGACGTCGCGGCGGAGCTCAAGGCGCCGGTCCTGGGCCTGTACGGCGGCCAGGACCAGGGCATTCCGCTCGCCGACGTGGAGAAGATGCGCACCGCACTGCGCCAGGCCGGGAAGCCCTCCGAGATCGTCGTGTTCCCCGAGGCGCCGCACGGCTTCCTCGCCGATTACCGACCGAGCTATAGACCGGCGGAAGCCGCCGACGCCTGGGCGCAGTGCCTGGCGTGGTTCCGCCGGCATGGCGTGGGGTGACGGCCCGGAATCTTTCGATGGGGCCTGGCCGGGCCCGTGACCGTCACGGCGAAGCCGGGTTGTGCGGCTGATCGAGCGCGGAGTTGCAGCGCTCTGTCCAGCCGAGTCGGTCGACAGGCGCAGCAAACGACCCCGTGAGCGGAGCCTCGATCACCAGCCGTTCATGCGAGGCCGGGTGGCGCAGCTCGAGGCGCACGCAGGCCAGCAGCAGTCGCTGCGAGCCGAAGAGTTCCCGGAACAGCCGGTTGTGGCGACCCTTGCCGTAGGTGGAGTCGCCGATGATCGGGTGCGAGACGTGTGCGAGATGGCGTCGCAACTGGTGGCGGCGGCCCGTGAGTGGGTCCAGCTCGAGCAGAGCGTAGCGCGAGGTGGGATAACGGTCGACGCGGTGCGGCAGCTCGACGGTGGCGAGTCGGCGAAATGCCGTGCGCGCCTCCTGAGTGCCCCGCGGCTCGACGCCAAGCATTTCGTCCGCCACGGCGCCGAGCGCGTGGTCGATCAGGCCGCAGTCCTCGGGCCAGCCGCGCACGATGGCCAGGTACCGCTTGCCGACCTCGCGCTGCGCGAACTGGGCAGCAAGGTTCGCGGCCGCCTCGCGGTCGAGCGCCAGAGCGAGGGCGCCAGAGGTGCCCTTGTCGAGGCGATGGACCGGATACACGCGCCGGCCAAGCTGGTCGCGCAGCATCTGCACGACGAAGCGGCGCTCGTGTCGATCGACGACCGAACGGTGCACCAGCAGGCCTGAGGGCTTGTTCACGACGACGAGGCGCTCGTCGCGATAGAGGATCGGCAACGGCTCGCTCGGCGATGGCGCTGTCTCGCTCACCACGGACTGGCCGCGCCCCGGATGACGATCCTGCTGCCGGGCGTGTGAGAGTTGCGCATACTTTGAGGCTAGCGTCCAGAACGGGCGCGCACAACTCAGCGACACGCGGGGGAAGCATGGACGGTTCGCAACGCTTGGCGGACTGGCTGCGGGCGGGGACGACCCTGCCCCTGTCGGGCCGACGCGTCTTCACGCGCACTGCGATCTCACCCGGCAAACCGCCCCTGTTGCTGATCCACGGCTACCCAACTGCGAGCTACGACTGGCATCGCCTCTGGCCAGCGCTGGCGGAGCGTCACTCGCTGTACGCTCTCGACCTGCTCGGGTTCGGAATGTCCGAGAAGCCCGCCGACTGCGATTACTCGATTGGCCTGCAGGCGGATCTCTGCATGGCTCTCCTTGATCACCATGGCGTGACGGACGTGCACGTGCTCGCTCACGACTACGGCGACACCGTCGCGCAGGAACTGCTGGCGCGCGAGCTCGAGGGCCGGCTGCGCATTGGCAGCCTCTGCTTCCTCAACGGTGGCCTTTTCCCCGAGACTCATCGCGCCCGGACCGTGCAGAAGCTGTTGGCGCGCCCCGTGATCGGGCCACTGCTCGCTCGCCACATGAGCTATCGCCGTTTCGAATCGTCGATGCTGTCGATCTCCGGGCGACGGCCCCCCGAGCGGGCAGAACTCGGGGAGTTGTGGCAGCTGATTGAGCGGGCGGACGGACGCCGCGCGCTTGCGCGGCTGATCAACTACATGGAGCAGCGCCGCCGCAACCGGGCACGCTGGGTCGGTGCCCTCGTGCAATCGGCGGTGCCGAGGCGTCTGATTTGTGGGGCGGTGGATCCCGTATCGGGTGCGCACCTCGCGGCGCGCTACCGCGAACTCGTCCCAGCGCCGGACGTCATCCTCCTCGAAGGCGTTGGGCATTATCCCCACCTCGAGGACCACGAGCGCGTGCTGCAGGAGTACTTCCGGTTTCGCGAGCGCGTAAGCTTGAATCGCTAGAACAATCGAAGGGAACCCACATGACCATGCACACTGTCTGTAAGACCGGCGAATTGCCGAAGGGCAAGATGAGGGCTTTCACCGCCGGAGACCAGAAGGTAGTCGTCTACCACCTTGAGGACGGATTCTTCGCGACGCAGGCCAACTGCACGCACGTCTTCGCCCCACTCGCCAAGGGCAAGATTGTTGACGGCTGCAAGGTGCAGTGCCCGTTTCACCGGGCCCGCTTCGACATCCGCACCGGCGAGGTCGTCGACTGGGCGAATTTCCCGCCGGGAATCCAGCTGCTCAACGCCGTGCGCGGCGAGAAGGCCCTCAAGACCTACAAAGTGAGCGTGAAGGAAGGCGAGGTGCGCGTCTCAGTGCCCGAGGCCTGAGGCAAGTCCCCAGCCCCAGGCAAGCGCAATGGTGCCGCCGCAGGCGAGGCCGCTGAGCCACTGCATCGCAGCGCCGAACGGCTGTGGCCGGCTGGCGAGCCATGCACCCGCCAGGGCGCCGCTGGCGAAGCCCGTGAGATGGGCGAGCACGTCGGTGTGTTCGTCGCCGACACCCGTGAACGCGAGCAGGCAGGTGCCGGCGAGCAATGGCGCCCAGCGGTACGCCCAACGTTCGCGGTCGTTTGCGCGCCGCCGCCAGGCGTAGGCGGACAACAGGCCGAGCGTCGCGAAGACGGCCGTCGACGCGCCCGCCGAGACGTGGGAGGTTGGTTGCACGAACGCATCCAGCAGGTTCGCGCCGGTCGCCGCAATCAGTACGCCGAGCGCCGCCACGCCCGGCCCCAGCAGCTGGCCGGCCAGCAGCATGAAGACCGTGCCGAATCCGAGGTTGGCGAGTAGGTGCCCGACGTCGAAATGGAGCGTCAGCGCGGTGAGCGCGCGCCACCATTCGCCGGCCCGAACCGCGGCCGTGTCGGCGACCCCGGTCTCGAGCCAGTCGAAGCCGAAAGCCTTGCGCCCAGCGAGGTAGGCCACCCCGAGCTGCACGAGCGCGAATCCGCTCGCCCCGGTCCACGCCCACGGATGTGTTCCCTCGGGGCGGATCAGGCGCCCGCGCGGCGGGTTCTCGCGCTCGTAGCGCTGCAGCTGCGCGAGGGCCGAGGAGGCATCCACTGGCGCGACCGCGAGCAGCCAGGAGCGGCCGTCCCACGCAACCTGGGACGCGATGCCGACCGCGTGCAGCACGAAGGCGCGCTCATCGCAGGCGTTGCGCCGGGCTGAACGGAACACTTCCACCGCGTCCATGATGCGTCCGCGCCCCGGGCTCAGGGGCCAATCCGCAGGGTCGCGCCGGTCTCCAGGGCGAGGAATCGTTCCTCGTGGACGCGGTGGCGACGGCGTGCGGCCTCGAGTGCCAGTCCCGGCTCGTCGATGCCCTCGTCGGTCAGCTGGAAGCAGCCGTAGTGCGTGCCGATGCTCAAGGTCGCTTCCAGGTCGAGGTGGGCGCGCACGGCTTCCTCGGGAACCATGTGCTGGTCGCGCATGAACCAGCGTGGCTCGTATGCGCCAATCGGCACGAGCGCGACGTCGATGCGGCAGAAACGCAGGCATATCTGGCGGAAATGCTCGCAGTAGCCGCTATCGCCTGCAAAGTGGAGCCTGCGTCCATCGGCTTCGACCACGAAGCCGCCCCACAAGGTGCGATTTCGTCCCGAGAGCGCCCGCCCCGACCAGTGCTGAGCGGGGGTGTAGGTATAGCGGTGACCGGCGTGGTCGACGGCGTCCCACCAGTCGAGCTCCCGCACCCGGCCCATGCCGTGTTCTTCGAGAAACGCCCCGTTGCCGAGCCCGGTGATGAACAGCGGGCGATGTGCGCGGTCGAGCCGCTGCAGCGTATGGAGGCCGAGGTGGTCGTAGTGGTTGTGGCTGACAAGCACGACATCGATGTGCGGCACCTCGGAGAACGGACGTCCAGGTGCGCGGACGCGCCTCGGGCCCGTCCACTGAAACGGGCTCGCGCGCTCGGCATACACTGGGTCCGTGAGCACGTTGAGGCCGCGGAACTGCAGCAAATAGGTGAGGTGGGTGATGAAGGTGATGGCCACTTCGCCCGGCGCTAGCACCGTCGGCAGTTCGGGCAGTGCGCGATTGTCGACCCGGCGCGGCCAGGATTGGCGGCGGCTGGTGCGCTGCCAATTGACGAAGTCACCGAAGCTGCGGCCGGCGGTACCCGCGGGGTTGACGTTGCGGAATTCCCGGCCGTCGAAGTGGTCGGTCACCGCTCCGCGGTGTCCGGGACCGCCCGCGATCGAGCGGCGGGTGGCATAGAGCCCGGTGCCCAGGCCCAGCAGTCTCGAGATCGGCCCCGTCATCAGGCGTCCGTTCGCAGCGTCGACGCCGATGGAGTCGGGAGCCCGAGCTTATCGAGGAACGTCTCATCCCGCCGCATGGCGTCGGCCACGCAGCGGCGGCCGGCATCGATGGCCGCGCCCGCCCGGTGGAAGTCCATCAGCTGAAAATCGTCGAGTTCGGGGCGTAGCACGACCTCCGCGGGGTCGAGGGCCAGGCGGCTGCGGGTGATGCGGTCCTGCATGATGTTGACGGTGGCCGCCATCACCTCGAACAGGCCGGGTTCGTGCCGCCGCGAGCGGAACGATTCCACGAGCCCGTCGCCCAGCCCTGACCAGCGCTTGAGCACGGCCGCGCCTTCGGGGCTCGCCTGCTCGTGTGCTTGGGCCGCTTCGCCGTTGGCCTGCGGGTCCGGCGCCGTGGCCGAATCCGGCACTCGCATGGCCGCGCGCGTCACCGAGCGGCCCAGATCCACCGCGATGACAATCTCGGCACCGAGGGCCCGGCACATCGACACCGGCACCGGGTTCACCACGCCGCCGTCGATCAACCAGCGATCGTGATGCCACGTCGGTGAGAACAGGCCGGGCAGGCCGCTGGATGCGCGTACCGCCGTCATCATCGGCCCGTCCTGCAGCCACACCTCCTCCCCGGTGTACAGATCGGTCGCAACCGCGCCGAAGGCGACCGGCAATTCCTCAATCGGCGTGTCGCCGATCTGCGCGGCAACCGCACCCATCAGCCGGTTTCCTGTCATCACGCCGCCACCGAGAAACGTCGTGTCGACGAGCCGCCAGACATCGCGCTGCGTAAGGGTGCGGACCCACGACTCGAGCGCATCGAGCCGGCCCCCGGCGTAGGCTGCGCCCACCAGCGCGCCGACCGAGGCTCCGGTGACGACCGCTGGCTGAAGGCCGAGCTCGCCGAGCGCCCGGATGATGCCGATGTGTGACCAGCCGCGCGCCGAGCCGCTGCCCAGCGCCAGGCCGAGGCGCCGCTGCGTCATGGCTGCAGTGCGCGATAGAGGAACGGCAGGCTCACGTCCATCCGGTAGTCGATGTCCGAATGGGTGTCGTCGAATTCTTCGTAGCGGTGCGCGATGCCCTCGTGCGCGAGCGCACGGGAGAGCTGCCGACAGCCGTAGTGGATTTGGTACTGGTCGCGCCAGCCGCAGTCGAGGTAGATGCCCCGCAGGCGTCGCAGGTTGCGCGCGTGACGTCGCACGAGCAGCACCGGGTCGTGTTCCAGCCATCGTTGCCAGCGGTCGGCGATGATCTCCCCGCTGTCCATGTGAAAGGGGATGCGGAATCCGAGCGGGGCGCGCGGGTCGGGATCGTAGGTCGCAGCCATGCACACGTTCATGATGGCGTGCGCTTCCTCCGAAGTGAGCTTGTGTTTGCGCCACATCGCGGCGAGGAAACGCCTGACGCGACCGTCGTCGCGTCCGGCGCGCAGCTGCCGCTCCGCCGCGCTCGAAGCCTGGCTGCGCTGGATTCCGGCCCGGCGCGGCGGCTTCCGGTACTTCGCCAGCTCGTTCAGCGTGTTGGGCCAGTCGCAGCGATAGATGAAGTCGAAATAGGCGTCGCCGGAGTGATCGGCGATCGCGCCCCAGTGCGACGCGTATTTCATGCCGTGGAGGATGGCGCCGTAACCGCCCGATGACTTGCCGAGGCAGCCGCGATGGTCGCGCGAGGCGAGCGTGCGGAACTCACGATCGACGAACGGTACGATCTCCTCGAGCAGGTAGTCCGCATAGCGCCCGATGGCGGAGGAATTCACGTACTGGTTCCCGCCGAGTGCCGTGAAACAATCGGGGAAGACGAGGATGACAGGCCCCATGCGGCCTTCGCGGATCAACCGTGCCGCGCGCTCCGCGACGTTCTCGCTGAACGGCTTCCAGTTCAGGTGCCCGAGACCGGACCCCGTGAAGCCCACCATGTCGTAGAAGACAGGGAAGCGCCGCCCGCGGCCCGGCGGCGACCCGGCGTCGTACTCGCGCGGCAGCCACACCGCGAGCTTGCGCTCGCTCGGGTCGCCAAGCGGATTGTCGGCGAGGATCTTCGAGCGATGCTCCAGCACGATCACGGTGCCGGCACCGCGGGCATGGTGCTTTCTGGTCATGGTGGCGACCCTGTCTCCTCTGGGAGGTTGCTTTGCGCTTCCGGCGGCACGCAAGCTTCGGATCGCCGGCGCGGGGGCTGGTGAGCTATTCTGGCATGGGTGCGCAATGCGCACATGAGCCGGTCGTACATTCCGGGCGGGGACTCTTTGTGGGCGCCGAGCGCGATTCGGTCCTGCACAGCTGGTGCGTGCAGTCGCAGTGGAACGCTCCGACGGTGGTGGGCGGGGCCGGTGCGCACCTGCATCTTGCGGACGGTCGCCGCGTCCTCGACATGAGCAGCCTCGCCGAGTGCAGTAATCTTGGGCACCAGCACCCGCGGGTCGTGGCTGCGATCCGCGCCCAGGCCGAGCGCCTGTGCTTCGTCACGAATTCGTGGGGCGCGGAACCGCGCGCGGCGCTCGCCGAGCGGCTGCTCGAGCTCTCGGGATTCGCGGGTGGGCGCGTCTTCTTTACCCTCGGCGGCGCCGACGCCAATGAGAATGCCGTGAAGATCGCGCGCCAGGCCCTGCGGCGTCCGCGCGGCCTCGTGATCGCGCGCGACCGCTCCTACCATGGCGCCACGCACCTTGCCATGGCGTTGTCCGGCGATGCGCGCACGCTGGAGTTCGTGGACCCGGACGCATTCGGCGTCAGTCACGTGCCCCCGCCGTACGCCTACCGTTGTCCTTTCGGCACCGACAACGAGAGGGACTGCGGGCTGCGCGCGGCCGCAGCGGTCGGCGAGCGCATCGAGCGGTTCGGTCCGGAGCAGACCGCGGCGGTCATTATGGAGCCCAATGCGGGTTCAAACGGCATCGTCGCACCTGACAGCTTCTGGCCCGCGCTGCGACGCGAGACCGCGCAGCGAGGGGTAGCGCTGATCGCCGACGAGGTGATGAGCGGATTCGGCCGATGCGGCGAGTGGTTTGCCTGGCAACGGCACGGCGAGCCAGGGCGCCCCGACCTGATGACGCTGGCCAAGGGCCTCACCGGCGCCATGGCACCGCTCGGGGCCGTGGTGATATCCCAGGAAATCGCCCGGCGTGTCGACCACGAGATGCTCTACGCAGGCCTCACGTACTGCGGGCATCCGCTGTCGTGCGCCGCCGGGCTGGCGGCGATCGATGCCTATCGTGAAGAGCGGCTCATCGAGCGTTCCCGGGCGCTCGGGGCGCAGCTGCGCGCGGAACTAGAGGCGCTCGCATCGCGTCACGCCGTGATCGGCGACGTACGCGGCGGGCATGGCCTGTTTGCCGTGATCGAACTGGTCGAGGACCGTGCATCGCGACGACCGCTCGCTGCCTGGCCGCAAACCCCCGCCGCCCTGCGCGCGCTGGTGGACGCGGCGCTGCGCGAGGGCGTGTCCTTCGCCACCCGCGGCAACCTGATCCTGCTGGCGCCGCCGCTCGTGATCGGCGAACGGGAACTCGCCGATTCCATCGCGCTGCTCGACCGGCTGCTGGCGCGTTTCCTTCCCGCCCGCTGACTAGAGGCATCGGCCATGAGCTATCGCCTGACCTACGCAACGATGTTCGACCCGCCAGAGGCGATGCACGAGCGGTTCGATGGCGCGCTCGCCCGCGTCCGCGCCTCGCTCGGCGCGCGCCTGGAGATGTTCATCGGTGGCGCGGGCGTGGCGGGCCGCGGCAGCGCTCCGCGCTTCAGCCCGATCGACCGCGAGCTCTGCCTGGGTGAATTCGCGTTTGGGGACGCGAGCGATGTCGACGCGGCGATGCGCGCCGCGCACGCGGCGTTTCCGCAATGGCGCGCAACGCCGGCGGGCGAGCGCGTTCGTGCGCTGCGGCGCATTGCCGACATCATGGAAGACCGGGTGTACGAGATCGCGGCGGGGCTGGCGCTCGAGGTCGGTAAGAACCGCATGGAGGCCCTCGGTGAGGCGCAGGAGACTGTCGACTTCTTCCGCCACTACGCGGAGGATTTCGAGTGCCACGGCGGATTCGAACGCGACCTGCCGAACGACCCGCTGCCCGGCGTCGTCTCGCGCAATCGCAAGGCGATGCGACCGCACGGGGTCTGGGTGGTGATCGCGCCGTTCAACTTCCCGCTGGCGCTTGCGGGCGGCCCGGTCGCCGCCGCCCTCGTCACCGGCAATACGGTCGTCGTCAAGGGCGCGTCGGACACACCATGGGCTTGCCACTGGCTCACCGACTGCATTCGCGAGGCCGGGCTGCCGAGTGGAGTCTTCAACGACCTGTCCGGATCCGGCAGCGAGGTGGGCGGGTCGCTGGTCAGCCATCCGCTTGCGGCCGGGCTCACGTTCACGGGCTCGGTCCCGGTCGGCAGCCGGTTGCTGCGCCAGATGACGGGCGGCGGGCCCTATCCCCGGCCGTGCATCGCGGAACTCGGCGGCAAGAATCCGTGCATCGTGACGCGGCATGCGAACCTCGAGCACGCCGCCGCCGGCATCGTCCGCTCCGCGTTCGGCATGGGCGGGCAGAAGTGTTCGGCGCTGTCGCGCCTTTACGTCGACCGAGCGGTCGCCGACGCGCTGCTTGAGCGACTCGAGGCGCAGATCGCTGCGATCCGCATCGGCGATCCCTGCCGGCGTGAGAACTGGCTCGGTCCGCTCATCCACGCCCGCGCCTGCACGAGCTTCGTCGGCTACGTGGAGGAGGCGCGGGCCGGGGGAGGCCGGGTGATCGCCGGCGGCCGGCTGCTGCGCGAGGGCGCACTGGCGCGTGGCCATTACGTCGAGCCGACGCTCGTCGAGCTGCCGATCGGTCACCGGCTGTGGCAGCACGAGATGTTCGTGCCGATCCTGACGATGCACCGCGTGCGCGACCGCGAGGAAGCGATGCGGCTCGCCAATGATTCGGACATGGGGTTGGCCGCCGGCTTCTACGGGGCCGCCGATGAAGTGGCATGGTTCCACGAGCACATCGAGGCCGGCGTGACCTATGCGAACCGGCCACAGGGTGCGACGACCGGCGCTTGGCCGGGCTACCAGCCCTTCGGCGGCTGGAAGGGCTCCGGTTCCACGGGCAAGGCGATCGCATCGGATCACTACCTGGCGCTGTACCTGCGCGAGCAGTCGCGCACAGTGGTGGAGTGAATCGTGCGCCTTCTGTCGCTTGCTCAGGCGATCGAGGAGTATGTCCCGGATGGGGCATGCGTCGCGCTGGAGGGCTTCACGCACCTCATCCCGTTCGCGGCTGGCCACGAGATCATCCGTCGCGGTCGACGCGACCTGCACCTCGTGCGCATGACGCCGGACCTGATCTACGACCAGATGATCGGCATGGGTTGCGCGAGCCGCCTGACTTTCTCCTGGGGCGGCAATCCCGGCGTCGGCTCGCTGCATCGGCTGCGCGATGCGATCGAGAACGGCTGGCCCGGGCCGCTCGCCATTGACGAGCACACTCACGCCGGCCTCGCCGCCGCGTATTGCGCCGGAGCGGCACGGCTGCCGTTCGGCATGCTGCGCGGCTACATCGGCACGGACCTGGTGGCTGCGAACCCGCGCATCCGCAGCGTGGAGTGCCCGTTCACCGGCGAGCGACTCGCCGCGGTGCCCGCCATGAACCCCGATGTCACGATCCTGCACGCCCAGCGTGCCGATCGCGCCGGCAATGTCGCATTGCACGGCATCGTCGGTGCGCAGCGCGAGGCGGCGCTCGCCGCGCGCACGCTGCTGGTGACGGTCGAGGAGATCGTCGAGGCCCTGCCGCCGGCGATGAACTCGATCGTGCTGCCGCACTGGGTGGTCACCGCCATTGCGCATTGCCCCGGCGGGGCCTATCCCGCCTACGCGCAGGGCTATTACGGTCGCGACAACGCCTTCTACCAGCGCTGGGATGCGATTGCCCGCGACCGCGACTCGTTCCGCGCCTGGATGCAGCACCACGTGCTCGGCACGGCCGACCACGGCGCCTTTCTCGCCAGCCTGGGGGGCTGCGAATGAGCGACTGCACGCGCGACGAGATGATGACCGTGGCCGCCGCGCGCCTGCTCTGGGACCGCTGCGTCTGTTTCGTCGGCATCGGGCTGCCGAGTGCGGCCTGCAACGTCGCCCGTCTGACGCACGCTCCGGGCATCGTCCTGATCTACGAGTCCGGTACGATCGGCACGCGGCCGGACGTGCTGCCGCTGTCGATCGGCGACGGCGAGCTCGCCGAGACCGCCACTTGCGTGGTGCCGCTGCCAGAAATCTTCGGCTACTACCTGCAGAGCGGGCGTGTCGACGTCGGCTTCCTCGGCGCGGCGCAGATCGACCGCCACGGCAACCTCAACAGCACGGTCATCGGGCCGTATGCGGCTCCGCGGACGCGCCTGCCGGGCGCGGGCGGCGCGCCTGAGATCGCGGCCCACGCCGGCCAGACCTTCGTGATGCTCAAGGCCACGCCGCGTAGCTTCGTGCCGAAACTCGACTTCTGCACGAGCGCGGGCTTCCTGGATGGCCCCGGGGCGCGCGAGCGGGCGGGCGCCCGTGGCGCGGGCCCCAAGGCCGTCATCACCGATTTCGGTATCCTGCGGCCACACCCGCGGACCGCGGAGCTGCAGCTGACCACCTTGTATCCCGGCGTGACCGTCGCCGAAGCAAAGTCGGCCGTTGGCTGGGCGCTGTCGGTCGCGGCCGACGTCGATGTGCTCGCGGCACCGACCCCGGCGGAACTCGAAACGCTGCGCGCATTGCACGCGCGCACGCGCGCGGCACACGCCCGTGCCGTGCCACTGCCCGTCTGAGACGCGGGCGAAGACCAGGAGCTCATCTTGCGCAATCCTCACATCCACACGGAACTGCCCGGACCCCAGGCCCGGGCGATGCTGGCGCGCGACCGCGCGGTGTCGTCACCTTCGTATCCCCGCGACTACCCGTTCGTGATGTCCCACGGCCGCGGCACGGAGGTCTGGGACGTCGATGGCAACCGCTACCTGGATTTCGTCGCCGGCATCGCGGTGTGCTCGACCGGGCACGCTCACCCGCAGGTGGTGCAGGCCGTGAAGGATGCAGCCGACCGGTTCCTGCACATCTCGAGCGACTTCTGGCACGAACACTTCACCGGGCTCGGCGAGCGCCTTGCCGCCATCGCGCCGATGGGTGAGCCGGCGATGAGCTTTCTCTGCCAGTCCGGCACGGAGTCCGTGGAGGGCGCCCTCAAGCTGGCCCGCTACGTGACCGGGCGGCCGCGCTTCCTCGGCTTCCTCGGCGGCTTTCACGGTCGCACCATGGGCGCGCTGTCGTTCACGTCGAGCAAGTACACGCAGCAGAAGGGCTTCGCGCCGACGATGCCGGGCGTCACCCACGTGCCCTATCCGAACACGTATCGTCCGCTGTTCGCCGGGACTGACCAGGGCCGAGCGGTCCTCGACTACATCCGGACGCTCTTCGAACGCAACGTGCCGCCCACCGAGGTGGCCGCGATCCTGGTCGAACCGATTCAGGGCGAGGGCGGCTACCTCGTGCCTCCCGCCGGCTTTCTGGCCGGTCTGCGTGCGCTCTGCGACGAGCACGGCATCCTGCTGATCTTCGATGAAGTCCAGTCGGGAGTTGGCCGCACGGGCAAGATGTTCGCCTGCGAGCACTGGGGCGTGCGGCCCGACATCGTCACCTCGGCGAAGGGGCTCGGCTCCGGGCTACCCATCGGCGCGGTCATCGCCAAGCGGCGACTGATGGAGCAGTGGCAGCGCGGAGCCCACGGCAACACCTTCGGCGGTAACCCGCTCAGCTGCGCAGCCGCCAATGCCACCCTCGATTTGGTGAGGGGGCAGTACGCGGCCAATGCGGCGGCCGTCGGCGAGCACTTCATCGGGCGGCTGCGGGAGCTGGCGGGTGCATATCCCTGCATCGGGGAGGTGCGCGGCAAGGGCCTCATGATCGGCATGGAGCTGATCGAGGCCGATGCGGAGCGCACGCCGGCGCGGGCGCTGTGCGAGCGGCTCGTCACGCGCGCGTTCTACAACGGGCTGCTGCTGCTCTCCTGTGGCGTCAGCACCGTGCGGTTCATGCCGCCGCTGTGCGTGACGGGAGGCGAGGTCGACGAGGCCGTCGAGCTGTTGCGAGGCAGCCTGGAGGAGGCACTGCAGGGCGCGGGGCGCTGATCGCATGCGTCCCCACGCCTTGACGGCGGCGGTCATCCTAGTTGCGGTGCTGGGAGGCGTAACGGCGCACGCTGACCGCGAGCCGGTGTTGAAGCAGGTCGAGCTGCCGCACAGCTATTACTGGCGCGAGCTCTATCTCCCGCAGCTCACCACCGGTCCGTCTGCGGTCAGCTTCATGCCCGACGGGGCGAGCGTCGTTTACAGCATGGGCGGATCGCTTTGGCGACAGGCGCTCGATTCCGAGGAGGCGACGGAACTCACCCATCCGCGCGGCGCTTACGACTACCAGCCGGACGTCGGGCGCAACGGCGGAAGCGTGGTGTTCGCGCGCTACGACGGATGGTCCGTCGAACTGTGGCGTCTCGACTTGCGGAGCGGACGGGAGGTCGCGCTGACGGCCGGCGGTGCCGTCAACGTCGAGCCGCGCCTGTCGCCGGATGGGCGGCGCGTCGCGTGGGTCTCCACGGTGGGTACCGGCCATTTCAACCTGCAGATCGCCGAGGTCGGTCCGCAGGGCCTGAGCTTGGCGCATCCGCTGCTCGGCGAGCGTCGCAGCGCCATAGACCGCTACTATTACTCCGCGTTCGACCATGCGGTGAACCCGGCGTGGTCGGCGGACGGCAGGGAGCTGTACTTCGTCAGCAACGCGGAGGTCGCTTGGGGTACCGGTGACATCTGGGTCGTCGCCGTCGACGAGCCGGCGCGGTTGCGCAAGGTCCTGAGCGAGGAGACCACCTGGAGCGCCCACCCGGAGCCGGCGCCGAACGGAGCGCGGTTGCTCTACAGCAGCTACCACGGCCGCCAGTGGCATCAGCTGTGGCTCACGACCGAGGCAGGTGCTGCGCCGCTGCCGCTCACGTTCGGGGACTTCGATGCCCGCAATGCCCGCTGGTCGCCCGATGGCTCGCGCATCGCCTACATCAGCAACGAGCGCGGCCACACCGACCTGGTGGTCCTCGAGACCCTGGGCGGCGCCCGCCGGATCGTCGAGGCGCGGCGGCGCCACTATCTCGTGCCGCGCGGCACGCTCGAGATCGACGTGACCTCGGCGGGCGGCGCGCGAACGCCCGCGCGTGTCTCGGTGGTTGGCAGCGACGGACGGGCATACGCACCCGACACCGCATGGATGCACGCCGATGACGGCTTCGACCGCTCCCGGCAAGCAACGGAGAGCCACTATTTCCATTGCCAACCACCGTGCAGCGTCGAGTTGCCCGCCGGCGCGGCGACGGTGCTCGTGCAGCACGGCTTCGCGGTCGTGCCGTGGCAGCAGCAGGTGCAGGTCGCGGCCGGCGCGACCACGCTGCTGCGCGCCGAACTCACCGCGCAGCCACTGCCAGCGCAGTACGGCCGCTTCGTGAGCGCCGATCTGCACGTGCACATGAATTACGGCGGGCACTACCGCAACACTCCAGCCCACCTACTCGAGCAGGCGCAGGCCGAGGACCTCGGTGTCGTCCACGACCTGATCGTAAACAAGGAAGAACGGGTCCCGGACCTGAGCCGGTTCCGCGCCGACGCCGACCCTGTAAGTACCGCCGACGTCACGATCCTGCATGCGCAGGAATACCACACGAGCCTGTGGGGTCACCTCGGCCTGCTGCACCTCCAGGACCACGTCGTGTTGCCGGGCTTCGCCTCCTACCGCCACACGGCCCTGGCGAGTCCCTATCCACACAACGGCGTGATCGCCGACCTGGCTCATGCTCAGGGCGGACTCGTGGGCTACGTGCATCCCTACGACTGGCGGATCGTCCCCGTCCAGGAGAAGTCGCTTACCCACGCTCTGCCCGCCGACGTCATGGCTGGCAAGGTCGACTACCTGGAAGTGGTCGGCTTCTCCGATCACAAGGCGACGGCCGAGGTCTGGTACCGCCTGCTGAACCTGGGGTTCCACCTTCCGGCCGGTGCCGGAACCGACGCGATGGCCAATTACGCCTCGCTGCGCGGGCCGGTCGGCCTGAATCGAGTCTTTCTCGACACCGACGGCCGTCGTGACCCCGCTGCCCTGCGGGCTGCGCTGCGCGAGGGGCGCAGCTTCGCGAGCAACGGCCCGTTACTGGGCCTCGAGGTCGGCGGGGCCCGGCCCGGCGGCACGCTGTCTCTGACGACAACCGCGACGACCGCTTACCACGTCGCGCTGCGCTCGCCGGTGCCGGTCGATCACTTCGAGCTCGTGTACAACGGCAAGATCGTGAAGGCGTTCGGGTTGCGCGGCGAGCGGCGCTCGCTCGACGCGAGCGGCGTACTGCACCTCGATCGCAGCGGGTGGCTGCTGCTGCGTGCATGGAACGACCGCGCGGAGTCGCTGGTGCTCGACCTCTACCCCTACGCAACGACGAGCCCCGTGTATGTCACCGCCCCGCAGCCGGCCCCGTCGGCGGCCGGTGACGCGGCCTATTTCGTCGAGTGGCTGGACCGCTTGCTGGCCGAGATCGCCGCCCGCGACGATTTCAACGACGAGCAGGAGAAGCGCGCGACCCTCGAGTACTTCCGGCACGCGCGGGACGAGTATCGGAGTCGAGTGGCCACGGCCGGCGGGTCTCGCTGAGAATACGCGCCCGGCTTCACCCAGGAAGAACGAGCCATGAACGCCGAGTCGCATGCCCACCCGTCCGCGGAACTCCGTCGCGCCCATGCGCTCGAGGCGCGGCATTATTTCGGCGAGGAGATGCTCGCCCGCGAACGGCGCAGCGTCTTCGGGCGGGCCTGGCAGCTGGTCGCGCATCAGGGCCAGCTCACTGAAGCGGGCGATCACGTCGTCGAGGAGGTCGCGGGTACGCCGGTACTGGTGCTGCGCGGGCGGGACGGTCAGCTGCGCGCGTTTGCGAACGTCTGCCAGCACCGCGCCGGGCCGATCGCCCGTTGCAGCGGCAAGGGACTGCACACGCTGCGCTGCCGATATCACGGCTGGATTTACAACCAGGAGGGGCAGCTGATCGGAGCCCCCGAGATGCAGGGTGCGGCCGATTTTCGCGAGGAGGCGATCCGCCTGCCGCCGCTGCGAGTGCAGGAGTGGCAGGGGCTTGTGTTCGTGGCGCTGAGCGAGGAGGCCGCCGCCTTCGATGGGGTGTTCGGCGGCATCGTCGAGCGGATCGCGCCGCTCGACCTGTCGGCCATGCGTTTCGCACGCCGCGACGTGTTCGAAGTGGCCTGCAACTGGAAGGTCTACGTCGACAACTACCTCGAGGGTTACCACCTGCCGATGGTGCACCCGGGCCTGTCGAAGGTCCTCGACTACCGGGTCTACGACACCGAACTCTTCGCTTGGTACTCGCTCCAGCATTCGCCTCTGCGCAACAGTGACGGCATCTATGGCGCAGGGGAGGCCTTCTACTACTTCGTATACCCGAACATCATGCTGAACATCATGCCGGGCCGGCTGCAGTCGAACCGGATCCTGCCGCTCGGCCCAGACCGGTGCCGCGTGGAGTTCGACTACTACTACACCCAGCATGCCGAGGCGCTGGCGCGCATCGCACGCGACCGCGAGTTCAGTGATGAGATCCAGCACGAGGACATCTCGATCTGCGAGGCCGTGCAGAAGGGTCTCGCCTCCGGGTTCTACGACGCCGGCCGGCTGTGCCCGAGGCGCGAGAGCGGCGTCTGGCATTTCCACGAGCATCTGCGCCACGCCTACGCGGTGGGCGAGCCCGCCGCGCGATGACGACCGCGGCGACCCGGCGCGCATGAAAGCCGCCAAGGAACTCGGCTTCTGGATGTGCACGGCCCTCGTGGTCGGCAACGTCATCGGCATGGGCATCTTCATGCTGCCAGCGTCCCTCGCGCCGTTCGGGCTGAACGCGCTCGCCGGCTGGGGCATCACGGTGCTCGGCATGACAATGATCGCGCGGGTGTTCGCCCGGCTGGCGCGCGGGTTTCCGGAGGCTGACGGGCCTTACGCCTATATCCGCGACACCCTCGGCGACGCGCCGGCGTTCGTCGCCATCTGGTGCTACTGGGTCTCGCTGTGGATCACCAATGCGGCGCTCGCGATCGGCATTGTCGGCTATCTGGGCGCGGTACTGCCGCCGGTGCAGTCGCTGCCGCCGGCCCTGCTGGCGCTCGCACTGATCTGGCTGTTCGTGCTCGTGAGCCTGTACGGCGCCCGTACCGGCGGCGGCGTGCAGGTGGCCACGACCGTGCTCAAGCTGTTGCCGATGGCGGCGATCATCCTGCTCGGAGTCTGGATCCTGTTGCGCGAACCCGCCGCGTACTCCCGCCACGTGCCACCAACGCCCATCAGGCTGCATGACCTGATGGCGGCCTCGACGATCGCGCTGTTCGCGATGCTGGGCGTGGAGTCTGCGACGGTGCCGGCGGGGCGGGTGCACGACCCGCAGCGGACCATCCCGCGCGCGACCATGGCCGGCACGCTGGTCACGGCCCTGATCTACATTGCCGTGTCGACCGTGGCGCTGCTGCTCATTCCGCAGCAGCAGCTCGCGCAGTCAACGGCGCCCTTCGTCGATCTGCTGAATCGGTACGCGGGTCACGCCAACGGCCGCCTGCTGGCGGGGTTCGTGGTGGTGAGCGGTGTCGGTGCGCTGAACGGCTGGACGCTGCTCACCGGGGAGCTCACGCGCAGTATGTCGCTGCACGGCGTACTGCCGGCGCGGCTGCAGTCGCTGAACGGGCGCGGCGCGCCGGCACGTGCGTTGCTCCTCGTCGGCGTGCTCGCGAGCGCCATGGTGCTCATGAACTACAGCAGGTCACTGGTGCAGGGATTCACGTTCCTGACGCAGGTCGTCACCGGCGCGAACCTGCCGCTCTACCTGTTCTGCAGCATGGCGCTCGTGACGATGCGGAGGCGCGGTGCGAGGGCGCCATCGTCGGACGTGCTGGTGCTCGGGGCGCTGGGAACCGCCTATTCGGTCTTTGCATTCATCGGCCTCGGCGGCGAGCCCTTCCTGTGGTCGCTCGCGCTCGCCGCCGCCGGGTTGCCGTGGTACGCGCTGATGCGCGCGAGGAAAGTCGCATGAACCGGGATCCGCGCTACGACGTCCTGTTCGAGCCCGTGTGCATCGGCCCGGTCGTGGCCAAGAACCGCTTCCTGCAGGTGCCGCACTGCAACGGCATGGGCCACGCCATGCCGGAGGCGCACGCGGCGATGCGCGAGGTTAAGGCCGAGGGCGGCTGGGCGGTGATCGCCACCGAGGAGTGCGAGATCCACCCGAGCGGGGATGTCACGCCCTACGTGGAAGCACGGCTGTGGGACGACGACGACATCCCGCCCCTCGCGCTTATGTGCGAGGCGGTTCACCGGCACGGCGCTCTGGCCGCAATCGAGCTCACCCACAACGGGCCGACCGCCTCCAACCTCTACAGCCGGGAGGTCGCGCTCGCCCCCTCCCACCAGCCGCTCAAGTACGGCTACCCGATGCAGGCGCGGGCGATGACGAAGAAGGACATCGCCGACTATCGCCGCTGGCACCGCGACGCCGCATTGCGGGCCAGGCGGGCGGGCTTCGACATCATCTACGTCTACGCCGCCCACGACCTGTCGCTCGCGATGCATTTCCTGCAGCGCAGGCGCAACCAGCGCTCCGACGAGTACGGCGGTTCGCTCGAGAACCGCGTGCGGCTGCTGCGCGAGGTGCTCGAGGACACCCGCGCGGCAGTCGGCGACACCTGCGCTGTGGCGTTGCGCTTCGCCACCGAGGAATTCCTGGGCGAGGACGGTGTGTGCTCGCAGACCGAGGCCCGCGAGATCGTGCATATGCTCGCCGAACTCCCGGACCTGTGGGACGTGAACGTCGCCGCCTGGTACAATGACTCACTGCCCTCGCGGTTCGGCGCCGAGGGCTTCCAGCTGCCATTCGTCGACTGGGTCAAGAAGGTCACGACCAAGCCCGTGGTCGGCGTCGGCCGCTTTACCTCGCCCGACACCATGGCCCGGCTGATCCGCCAGAACGTCTTCGATCTGATTGGCGCCGCGCGACCCTCGATCGCCGATCCGTTCCTGCCGGTGAAGATAGAGCAGGGCCGCATCGACGAGATCCGCGAGTGCATCGGCTGCAACATCTGCGTGTCCGGCGACATGACGATCACTCCGATCCGCTGCACGCAGAACCCGACCATGGGCGAGGAGTGGCGCAAGGGCTGGCACCCGGAGCGGATCGCGCCAAAGCGCACGGAGCGACGCGTGCTGGTGGTCGGGGCCGGCCCCGCCGGGCTCGAGGCCGCCCGCGCCCTGGGCCAGCGCGGTTACACCGTGCAGCTCGCCGAGGCCGACACGGAGCTCGGGGGGCGCGTGACCCGCGAATCGAGCCTGCCTGGGCTGGCCGAGTGGGCACGCGTGCGAGACTGGCGGGTGGGCCAGATCAACCGCATGGCGAGCGTCGAGGTGTTCCCGGGGAACCGCATGACGGCGCAGAACGTGCTGGAGACCGCGGCGCAGGACGTCGTCCTCGCCACGGGCGGGTACTGGCGCCGCGACGGCTTCGGCCGCAGCAACACGCGGCCGATCCCGGGGCTGGAGCGGCCGAACGTCTACACCCCCGACCAGCTGCTCGCCGGGGTGGTGCCATCCGGGCCGGTGCTGCTCTTCGACGACGACGGCTTCTACCTCGGCAGCGTGCTCGCCGAGTGGCTGGTGGCGCGCGGCTGCGCGGTGCACATGGTCACGCCCGACGACGCGGTCGCGAGCTGGTCGAGCAACACGCTCGAGTTCCGTCACGTCCAGAAGCGGCTGCGCAAGCTCGGCGTGGACATCCGGACCGGCCTCAATCTCGTGGGCTTCGACGGTACGGCGGCACGCCTCGCCTGCGTCTACAGCGACCTTGAGCAGACGCTGCCGTGCGCCAGCGTCGTCACGGTGACCTCGCGGCTGCCGAACGACGGCCTGTATCAGGAGCTGCTGGCCGTGGAGGATCGCTGGGCCGAGGCGGGGATCGCGTCGGTGGCGTGTATCGGCGATGCGCTGGCGCCCGGCCTGATCGCGCACGCCGTGTACGCCGGGCATCGCTATGCGCGCGAGTTCGAGGCGCTCCCTGGCGAGCATCACGCGGCCGGGGCCGTGCCGTTCCGCCGCCGGCTCTGGACGCCGTCGGCGCGCTAAGCGGCCGGCCGGCTCAGCGCCGGTCGCGGATGTCGATGAAGGTGAGGAACTCGCTGCGCGTGCGCGCATCCGTCCGGAACGAGCCAAGCATCTTCGAGGTGATCATCGACACCCCGCGCTTGTGAATGCCGCGGGTAGTCATGCACTCGTGCGCGGCCTCGATCACCACGCCGACGCCCTTGGGCTGCAGTACTTCGCTGATGCAGCGGGCGATCTCGGCGGTCATCTTCTCCTGCACCTGGAAGCGCCGCGCGAAAACGTCGACCACGCGGGCGAGCTTGCTGATGCCGACGACCTTGCCGGTCGGCAGGTAGCCGACGTGGGCACGTCCGATGATCGGCGCCATGTGGTGCTCGCAGTGCGACTCAAACTCGACGTCACGCAGCACGACCATCTCGTCGTAGCCCGCCATCTCCTCGAAGGTGCGGCGCAGGTACTCGCGGGGATCGACGGCATACCCCGAGAACCAGTCGCGGTAGGCGTCGACGACCCGCTTCGGCGTCTCGAGCAGGCCCTCGCGCTTGGGGTCCTCTCCGGCCCAGCGCAGCAGTGTCCGAACGGCCTCCTCGGCCTGCGTCCTGGAGACGGATTTACCTTTGCTCGCCATGGCTGGATCCTCGGTTGGGTTCAACGGGCAGGAACCATTCGCGCCGCCGCGCCATCTGGATTGCGAACGTCCCCGGCCGGCGGCTGATTACGCCTTGCGTCCGGCGCGCCGCCAGTGCGCCAGCATGGCGTAGCCAGCCGCCATGCCCCCGAGGTGCGCGAAATGCGCGACACCCTCGTTCGAGCCGGTGACGCCGAGGTACAGCTCGAGCCCGCCGTACAGCGTGACGAACAGCCACGCCGGCATCGGAATGGGCGGGAAGAGCAGCATGATCCGGCGCTGGGGGTAGGCCAGGCCGAAGGCGAGCAGCAGGCCGAAGACGCCGCCCGAGGCGCCGACCGTCGGCAGCGGCGGGCGGTCGAGGCTGCCCGTCACCAGCAGCTGGGCGACGGCGGCGCCGGCGACGCAGACGAGGTAATAGGTCAGGAACCGGCGCGGCCCGAGCAGCCGCTCGATCTCCGCACCGAACATGTACAGCGCCAGCATGTTGAACAGCAGGTGGGCGATGCTGCCGTGCATGAAGCCATAGGTCAGCAGCTGCCAAAGCCTGAACGCGGGTGCGTCCGGATAAGCAGCGGAGGCGGGCGGCCAGAGCGCGAACAGCAGGATCAGGCTGTCGCCGAGGATGGCCTGCAGCAGGAAGACGCCGATATTGACGAGCAACAGCGCGCGGGTGACGGGGGCAAGGTTGAGCGGCATCGGCTCATCGTAGCTGAAACCGCCGTCCCCGACCGGTCGCGCTGGTGAGGCCGTTCGCATAGCATCAGGGGCCGGGTGAGGGGAGGATCTGACGTGCGCATCGGCATCGTTGGCGCGGGCCTGAGCGGCCTCGCAACGGCTTTCTACCTCAAGCGGGCGCGGCCCGATGCGGAGCTCGTGATCGTCGAGGCCGCCGCCTGGCCGGGCGGCACGCTGCACACTGAGAACGTCCAAGACTTTCTTTTCGAGTCAGGCGGCAACGGCTTTCTCACGAACAAGCCCGACTGCCTGCAGCTGGCTGAGGACTGCGGCGCCTCCGGCCTGCTGCTGCCGAGCTCCGAGCGGGCGCGCAAGCGCTTCATCTACAGCGATCGGCTGCACCGCCTGCCCGAGAACCCCGGGCTCTTCCTGCGCTCGAAGCTTCTGAGCTGGCCGCAGAAGCTGCGGCTGGCCGGCGAGCTGCTCGTGCCGGCCCGGCGGGATGGCCTTGACGAGAGCCTGTACGAGTTCGGCAACCGTCGGCTCGGTGCCGGTTTCACCAACATCTTCCTGGATGCCATGTCGGCGGGCATCTATGGCTCCACGCCCCAGACGCTGTCCGTGGCGGCCGCCTTTCCGCTGGTCGTCGCGCTCGAGCGCGAACACGGCGGACTGTTCCGCGGGATGCTGGCCAAGCGCAAGAAGGAGGCCGGCCCCGGCGGCGTGCTGACGAGCACCCGGGGCGGCATCAGTACGCTCATGGCGCACCTGTGCGAAGCTATCCCGGCCGAAAAGCGGTTCCGCGAACCGGTGACGGCGGTGAGCCGCGGCGGCGGCGGCTACCGCATCGAGTCGTCGCGTGGTGTGACGACCGTCGACCGAGTCGTGGTGTGTGCGCCGGCGTACGCGGCGGCGGCGATGGTCCGGGACCTCGACGCCGAGCTCGCCAGGCGCCTCGCCCGCATCGAGTACTCGCCGATCGCGGTTGTGGGTCTTGGCTACCGCTCGCTCGATGATCCCCTCGATGGTTTCGGCCTGCTCACGACCTCTTCGGCGGGCCTTCCGGTCCTCGGCCTGCTGTGGGACAGCAGCATCTTTCCCGACCGCGCGCCGCGCGGCTGCAAGAGCATTCGCGCCATGATCGGCGGGCAGCGCAACCCGCAACTCGTCGATCAGGACGACGCCGGGCTGATCCGCACGGCCGAGGCCGGCATCGAGCAGGCGATGGGTATCCGGCAGGCGCCGGACGTCACCTACGTGAAGCGCTGGGACCGCGGCATCCCGAGCTACGCCCCCGGCCACATCGCCGCGGTCGAGGAACTGTTCGCCCGCCTCGGGCAGCACCCTGGCCTCTACCTCAACTGCAACGCCTACCGCGGCGTGGCAATGAACGACTGCGTCCGCAACGGCCGCGAGCTGGCCCTGCGTATTGCCGCCGCCTAGCGGCGCGACCCGGCATGCCGCGACGCAAGAAGAACGGGCCGTTGGCGCCGCCGTCCGCCGCTGAGCCTTCCGTCGCCCTGGGCGGGCGCATAACATCGCGTCTCCCACGAACCGATCGACACGAACGGGCCGGGAGGCAGCATGGGTCGATTCAAGCCACATGTCATGGTGCCGGATGCAAGCCACGACGAGGGTGCCAGGCAGGACTTCGTGAAGGCGCTGCGGGCGCATCTCGCCGCCAAGGTGATGCCAGGCGCGTACGCGATGTACCAGGCGCGCGTCGAGCCCGCCTTCCGCGCAGCGCACGGCCGGCCCCCCCGCGACCAGCATGAGGTGCGCCGGGTCATGGAAGCGGACCCGTACTATCAGTTCTGGAGCGCGATGCAGCGACGTAGCCAGGAGCTGATGTGGGAATCGGTGATCGATCCCACGGAACGGCAGCTGCCGGAACTCGTCGACCGCGCGCGCAGGCTATCGCGCCGGCCCAAAGGCCGCCTGCGCCTGAATCCGGATCTGAAGGTCCCGCGCTACCACACGGCGGCCGACATCCACCTACAGCCGGGCGGCTATCACACCGATTTCACGACGGACGACGTCGCCGCCGGTGCGATCTACGACCTCGGCGTGCACATCTACCTGAACGGCGCACTCGGACCGCAGAACAATGCGATGGGCCAGCTGCTCACGCAGTACTTCCGCGAGCGGTTCCCGGGCCGCGCGCCTGCGGCGATCCTCGACATGGGTTGCGCCATCGGCAACAGCACCCTGGAGTGGGCGCGGGCCTTCCCGACGGCGAAGGTCCACGGGATCGATGTGGCCGCGCCGACACTGCGCTACGCACATGCGCGCGCCGAAGCGCTGCACGTCCGGGTGGAGTTCAGCCAGCAGAACGCCGAGTGTACGGACTTACCTGCAGCAAGCTTCGACCTGGTCGTCTCTCATATCGTGCTCCACGAGACTTCGCGCGGCGCGCTCACGGCCATCCTGCGCGAGTGCAGGCGCCTGCTCCGGCCGGGTGGCACGATGCTCCACCTCGAGATCCCGCGCGGCGCGACGCCGCTCGAGAAGTTCATGTACAACTGGGAGACCTACAACAACAACGAGACGTTTGCCGGCTTCATGACCGACATCGACCTCGCTGCGGAGGCGCGCAAGGCGGGGTTTGTGCCGGAGCGGGTGACCGTGGACAGCTATGCGCCGCGCATGAGCTCCGAGCAGAAGAGCTACTCGGACAGTTTCGCGTGGAAGATCCTCGTGGCGGAGAGCTGATCATGGCCCGCACCAGCAGCAAGAAGAAGTCGCCGACGCGCCGGCCTCGCGAGGCGGTGCGCCTCGCCCGGGTCGCGAAGGGCCACAAGCCGCAGTACTTCTCGGATCCCGCGATCGACAAGCTGCTGTCGATTGCGCTCACGCTCGCGGGCGAGCTGGCCGTGACGCGTGATCGCCTCGATGCCGTCGAGCGGCTGCTCGAGCAACGGCGCATCCTCTCGCCGGCTGACGTCGATGCGTACGTGCCGGGGCCGGCCGCGACCGAAGCCCGCGACGCCCGGCGCGCCGCCTACATCGACCGCGTCCTGCGCGCGGTCCAGGCCGAGCTCGACGAAATCACCGTTGCCGGCATGCCGAGATCGCAGGACGAGGTCGTTGCCGCGGTCGCCGAGTGAAGGCGGATGCTCCCTGAGACTGCGGCCGCAGCAGTATGCTGCCCAGCCTCGCTCGCCGCTAACCGCTGATCGGGAGAAAAAATGAGCCGACTCGAGTCCCTCGCCGCTGGACTGCTCATGCTGCTGACGGCGGCCAACGTTGCCGAGGCCGCCATCGGCGATGGGTCGCTCGATGCCGCCGTGCGCGCGGAGATGCCGCGTGTCGTTGCGTGGCGTCGCGACTTTCACCAGAACCCGGAGCTGAGCAACCGCGAGTTCCGCACCTCGCAGAAGGTCGCCGAGCACCTGAAGTCCCTCGGTCTCGAGGTGCACACCGGCATCGCCTACACGGGCGTGGTGGGCGTCCTGCACGGCGGCCAGCCGGGCCCGACGATCGCGCTGCGGGCCGACATGGACGCGCTGCCGGTCACGGAGCAGGTGGACGTGCCGTTCAAGTCCACGGCGACGGCCGAGTACCGCGGCGAGAAGGTCGGCGTCATGCACGCCTGCGGTCACGACGGCCACACCGCCATGCTGATGGGAGCCGCGGAGATCCTTGCGGGCATGCGCAAGAATCTGCCGGGGACCGTGCTGTTCATCTTCCAGCCCGCCGAGGAGGGTGCGCCCGACGGCGAGCGCGGCGGTGCACCGCTCATGCTCGAGGAGGGTCTGTTCGACATCGCTCGGCCGGAAGCGGTCTTCGGCATGCACGTCTTCTCGAACCTGAGCACCGGCAAGGTCGGCTACCGCGCCGGTCCGCTGATGGCCGCGTCGGACCGCTTCCGCATCGTGGTGATCGGGCGCCAGACACACGGCGCACTCCCGTGGGGTGGCGTGGACCCGATCGTTACGGCCTCGCAGATCGTGCTGGCACTGCAGACGATCGTGAGCCGCCAGATCGACATCTCCCAGTACCCGGCCATCGTAACGGTCGGGGCCATCAAGGGCGGCGTGCGGAACAACATCGTCCCGGGCGACGTCGAGATGATCGGCACGTTCCGCACGTTCGACCCGGCGGTGCGATCAGACATCATCGAGCGCATAATCCGCACGGCCAAGAACATCGCCGCGGCGGCGGGCGCGACCGCGACGGTTGAAATCGCGACGGACGGCAACCCGGTCACGGTCAACGACGTCAGGCTCACCGAGCGCGTCGTGCCGTCGCTCGAGCGTGCCGTCGGCAAGGACAACGTCGTGGTGATCCCTTACATCACTGCCTCAGAGGACTTCGCGTACTTCGGGCAGCACGTGCCCGCGTTCTACTTCTCGGTCGGCGCGATGCCAGCGGGCCGGGATCCGGTCGCCGCGGCGCGCAATCACTCGCCACTCTTTTACTTGGATGAAGGGGGGCTGCAGGTCGGGATGCGCGCCATGCTCGGCGTCGTGGTGGACTACCTCCAGGGCGGTAAGGGCTAGACGGCGGCGCCTGCCTGCGCAGCTAGCTCAGGCGGGTCGGCCGCCGCGGCCGGCACCGGCGACGAACCGGGCGGCGCCACGCGCCGCTTCGCCGCTGCGCAGGACCTCGACGCCGCGGCCGAACTCCGCGGCGAGCGCCTCGCCCTCGCCCAGGCTCCACTGGCCTAGGGCGGAGCGCCGGTCTGCGCGCAGGCAGGCCTGCGGGAACGCCGCGATTTCCGTGGCGAGCGCTTCGGCGGCCAGGCGCGACTGTCCCGTCGGCACCACGCGGTTCGCCAGCCCGATCGCCAGGGCCTCCGCGGCAGCGACCGGGCGCCCCGTGAGGATCATGTCGAGCGCACGCCCCTGGCCGACGAGGCGCGGCAGCCGGACGGTGCCGCCGTCGATGAGCGGCACGCCCCAGCGTCTGCAGAACACGCCGAAGACGGCATCCTCCTCGGCGACTCGCAGGTCGCACCACAGCGCCAGCTCCAACCCGCCCGCCACCGCGTGCCCGGCCACGGCGGCCACCACCGGCTTGTGCAGTTGCAGCCGGGTCGGCCCCATGGGGCCGTACGGATCCGTGGCGTCGGCCGACGGCGGGCGCAGCCGCTGCGCGTCCCAGCCGCTGGCCACTGCGCGCAGGTCCGCTCCCGCGCAGAACGTGCCGCCGGCACCCCACAGCACCATGGCAAGGACCCCGTCGTCGGCATCGAGCGACAGGAAGGCTTCGGCCAGCGCCGCGGCCGTGGCAGGGTCCAAGGCATTGCGCGCCTCGGGACGCTCGAGGACGACCGTGGCGATGTGCTCTCGCCGCTCGATCTGGACGGATTCCGGCATGTCCATTGCTCCTTTCAAACCATCGGGACCCGAGCCGCATCTTAATCGTCATGAGGGCGTTCTTCTCGCCGGCGGCCGGGTACCGGGTGTGTAGGATGCCGCTTGGGGCGGGCGGGGCCGTGGGCACGACCAAGAGGTGGACGTTGGTAGAGGCGGGGGCGGTCGGCGAGTT
>Ga0209048_10000072_pt1 | contig 92940 bp, 157 predicted proteins | sample FrelakmetCRP12CR_FD_187146 | JGI IMG/M metagenome (GOLD analysis project Ga0209048, IMG submission 187146) | Freshwater lake sediment microbial communities from the University of Notre Dame, USA, for methane emissions studies - CRP12 CR (SPAdes)... | ecosystem: Environmental > Aquatic >...
TTTTAGTGGAATATCAGGGTATTCAGGTTTTAGTGGGATTAGCGGTTATAGTGGATTTAGCGGAATCTCAGGATATTCTGGAATAAGTGGATATAGTGGGTTTTCAGGAATCTCAGGTTACTCAGGATTTTCAGGGTATAGTGGAATATCGGGTTATTCAGGGTATTCAGGTGTTAGTGGTTATTCGGGATACTCAGGAATATCAGGATACAGCGGATATAGCGGAATTAGTGGGTATAGTGGTGATACAACCTTATTTGTGCCATATACAGGAGCAAGTTCAAATGTTGACTTAGGGACTCACAAAATGATAGCTGGAACATCAGGATATGCTATTGGCACAAATGCAAGGATTTATTCATCTTCTAATCATTTATATATTGATGGTCTTACTCAAGATAAATCTATTTATGTAAGAATAAATGATGGAGGAACTGAGAGAAATATTTATAACTATGATAATTTCCTAAAAAGACATCATTGGTATGTTGGCGGTGTTGAGTCAATGACCTTAAATGAAAATGGTGAGTTGGGTATCGGAGGAACGGCAAACGTTACTTCTTTGGAGGTTTTTGGAAGAGGTCAGGATGGGGCAAACGGTCCTTATTCTGTTGTATATGCTTCGCAGAATATCAATCTAACTGGGAATGGGAATAAGTCTCTACAAGGTTTATATTTTGGAGCCAATATCTTTTCTAATGGATATACCTCTACTGCGGGTGTAGTTGCTATACAAGCAAATGCAGAGATTCTTGGAGATAATTCTACAGGTGGAGGGGTGGCATTTTTATATGGAGTGGAATTAGCTTTATATGCTGTTTATAAAGCAAGAGTTACAGATATGTATGGATTCAATTTCTTGCCTTATGTTGATGCTAATTCTATTGTAACTAATTTATACGGTTTATATTTAGACAGCAATACTCAAGGTGGAACTATTACAAATTATTGGGGTATTTATCAGAAAGATGCTATTGCTAAAAACTATCTTGCTGGTAATACAGGGATAGGTGCAGTCCCTAATGCTCTTTATAGATTGACAGTTGTAGGAGACCCAGCAGTAAATACTTATGCTATTGAAGCTGAGATGAATTTAAGCGGAACAACATCTCTTGATAAATATGTTGACGCTAAGATTTTAACAGCATTAAGTGGAACTCATACTGGCAAAATGATTCTTTCACACTATATGTTAACAAACCAAGTTGCGTTAGGAAACGTTTATTTATTACATTTTGAAGGTCAGATATATAACAATGTAACCAATTTTTATGGAATGTATCAAGATTTTGGCGTTGGATACAATCCGCCATTTCCTGCTACGGTAACAAATTTTTATGCTTTGTATTTAAAAACGCCAACTGTTGCGTCTAATGGTTCAATTACTAATAACTATAGTATATATCAACAAGACCCAGCTGCTTTAAACTATTTCGCAGGTCAGATACAAAGTGTCAAAGCAACTGGAACTGCCCCATTTGTTATAGCCTCTACAACTGTATGCACAAATCTTAATGCTGACCTTTTAGACGGTCATCATTCATCTGATTTTGAAGTTCCTATAACATTTTCTCAATCAGTTGCACGTGCTGTTAACACAGTTACCTTATTAAATGACAGTGCTTCTCCTGGCAACTCAAAATACTATGGAACTAATGCAGGTGGGACTAAGGGATTCTTTGATTTAACATTAGGCACAAGCGGTTATTCGGGTATTTCTGGTTATTCTGGAACAAGCGGTTATTCAGGAATTTCAGGATATAGTGGAATCAGTGGCTATAGTGGGATATCGGGATTTTCTGGCATAAGTGGATACTCAGGTGGTTATCTTAACCCTTCTCTTGCTAACCAAACTGGAAGCGGACTTATAGTTTCTCAGACAGTTGGTGAAAATGTTGCTATAGGTGATTTACTTTATATGAAATCAGATGGTAAATATTGGAAAGCCAGAGCAAATGCCACAACTACTATGCCAGCAACAGCAATGGCTTTAGGAACAATCAGTGCTAATGCTGCTGGTAATATCTTATTACAAGGATATGTCAGGAATGATTCTTGGACTGGATTGACATTAGGTGGAGTATCAGGTCTTGTGTGGGTTTCGGCAGCAACAGCAGGTTTATATACCCAAACAGCACCAGCTTCATCTGGTAATCAGGTTCAAGCAGTAGCCATAGCAATTGCATCAAAAATTATGTATTTTAATCCTCAGTTAGTGGTAGTAGAACTTGCATAAGGAGGAGATATGTCTTTAACTTTAAGAGAATTTTATATTAACCATTTTACCGCAGTCAAGGATACCTTAGATGAATACCCTAAAGATGATTTAAAGCTTATTTTTCTTTGGAATAATTTAATGCCTACTATGGAAGTATCAATACCATATACTTTTAGTGATGAACAATTAAAGATGCTTAAAGAAAAGATACAGGTGAGAATAGATTCAATTAAGAACGATTTTACCGATGAACAAATCCTTAATCAGAAAGCTTGTATGATATACTGCGGTCTTTTCCACGATATAGGAGAATTTGAAACCCATATCTTAAAGGGAGATTATATAGATATTAGACGCAGGAAAATCGGGACTTCTGTCCAGAGAATATTAAGGAATAAGATTACTGGTCAAGAATATGATTTTGATTTAATGCACAAAACTGGTGAATCTAAGGAGTTATAATGGCTGGTGAGTGTGGGGTATTATACGTTTGTTTAAAAGCACCTACTTCTGACCCTAATAAACAAGTAGGTCAGACTTTTACGATGCAAGCTTCTTGGGTGCAAAAGGGACCGCCCTTACACGCAGAATGCGAGGATTTTTTAGGAGAATCAACTCCACAATATTCAACTGATAATATCAATTTTTCAGATATAGGTGCTGCAACACCTTTATCTTGTCCTACTTCTTTCCCAGAAGGAGATGCTGCTTGTGGTCAGGATATGGCTTGTTCTGCTTGTGCTGCTTATCATACTTGGACTATTACCTGCAATACAGCAGGAACTTATTATATAAGGGTTAAGACTACGGATTATGAAATTGGATTAACTAAATATTCAAGTAGTCAGGTAGTTACGGTTACAGCAGCAGGATGGGGCAATAAGATTTATGGGATAGCAAATGCTTCAATAGGTAAAATTTATGGTATAGCAAAATCTGCTATTAGCAAAGTATATGGAAAATAAGGAGGATTAATTATGGATGTTTTTAGCTTAGTTGGTGCAGGTTCAACTTTGGCACTTGTAGGTCTTTGTTATTCTATGGTAAAAGATAGAACTGATAAGTATGTAAGCAGGGAAAGATGTGATTTATCTCATAAGCAATCTGCTATTGATATTGATAATGCAAAGATATTAGCGGATAATAAATTCTTGACTTTAAAAGAAGATATAATTGAAATCAAGGCTAATCAAAAAGAAATGATGTTAGACATCAAGGACATATTAAAAAATGGACGTAAATGAAATTAAAAATATAAACAAAGATAAAGGAGATTAAATATGCCTGGTGGAATATCTGATACATATTGTGTTTACGATGATATTAAAGCTTGTTTATTAGGTTTGGATATAGGGGATATTCCTACTACATTGCAAACTCGTATTGAAACAACCTTTATCCCTGCCATTAAGAATGAAATAGATTGTTATTGCAGGCAGAATTTTAATACAACTACAATAACGCAGTTCTTTGATGGCTCTTCAACTGAGAAGATAATTCTTCCAAGAAGACCTGTTAGCCAACTACTTTATTGTATTCTGCGTGTAATTCCTTCTATTTCGTGGTATACTTTTGCCAGATGGAGACATATCAATGTTGTAGATAGTGAAGGCGTGATAGTTGCAATCCAAGGTGGTCCAGAACCACACGCAGGTAAAGTTCCACCTTATAGTGCAGGAGATTATGATTGGGAAACAGATATAACCAAAGCAGATTTATTGGTAGATTGTGCAAATGGTTTATTAGTGATACCTCCAAGGATACTTTATTTGGAAATGCAGGCTATACCTTTCTGGAACTATACTTGGTTAAGGGGAAATAACAATGTGGAGGTTCAGTATACATATGGTTATAGCGATACTAACTTCCCAAAAGATTTAAGATTGGCAGCAGCAAAGTTGAACGCAGCTCAAGTTTTATTATTTAAGGGTATAGGAATTAGTGCAGGGGCTAACTCTATGACGATAGATGGCGTAGCAAGAAGTTTTGGAGGTAATCCCTATTCTGCACTTATCGCAGATTTGAGAACTCAGGCTTATGGAGTGCTTGATAAATTTAGAAGGGTTGAAGTGGGATGTTAAAATGACCATAATAGACAAGATAGACTTTCAAGGAGATAATCTTTATATACGTTATCACGAAAGTGATGACCACGCTAAGTCTATAATAGGCAGAATTGTTATAATTGACTGGAAAGCAAATCCAGAACTTGTAAATATATTTAGAAAAATGTTTCAAAATGTAGTAAATATGTATTTAGCTGGTGCTGGTAATGTTAGCATAGATTGGGATAAATTTATAGCTGATTTGAAGGCATACGAAAAGGAGAAAGGCAATGGTAATAAATGATTTGTTAACTATACTTAAAGCAAGGTTGAGTAAGTTCACTCTCTCTATTGTTGATGAAGACCTTACGCCTCATACCAATGCTTATTTAAGATATGATTCTGTGAATAAGAATTGGGCTGATTTACCTTTGGAGAATATAAGGATTATTGACACAAATGGTATTGAAGTTCCATTTTTCCCAACAGATTATTTAGTTACAAGGGCTGATGGTTATATAACCTTTAGCACTGCAAGGGCACCTACAGATGTTATTAGGTCAGATTATTTCATAAATCCATTCAGCGATACAGAATTGACCTCTATACTTACATCAGCAGTAAATCAAATTAGAGTGCTTATATTCCACCCAATTGACATTACCAATATCAACACTAACTATTCTGAGGCTATAATTAAGAGGGCTTATACAATTGCATTGAGAGAGTTGCAATTTCCTACAATAAGATATTTTGCTTTAAGTATGGGTGGTAGGTCTATTGATAAGTCTCAACAGGTTGTTATGATAAATTCTATGATAGAAAGTAATGAGAAGGAGCTTCTACCAGAGATAAATTCCTTGAGATATTTTGACAAAACAAATATTATAACTTAAAATGGATAGGGATATTAATTTATTCGGTAGTCAAGATTCAGGTATAGTTAAAGAATATTTGAAGGCTGGGAAGGGTGTAATAGAAGAGCCGATTCTTTTAAAACTATACCAGTCTACAACTGATGGAGACCCAACAAAAGGAATTGCAAAGACATTTGTATACAATCAATTGACTTCTACAGCTGTTATTACTGCTATTGAACAAAAAGATATAGTTTATTCTGGAGGTATTTATCAGCTCGGAGATATTAAGGTTCAGTTAAGAATACTGCTTAAAGAAATAGATGATAAGACTCAAAGTCCAGGAGATAGGATTATTTGGAGAGGACACGAATATAGGATAGTTGGTAAGATTGAAACACATTATTTAGGAAACTATGTTCTTTACGATTACATTTTTAGGAGAATATAATGGCTTTAGTAAGGGAATATAAATTTGGTTCAGGAGACCCTACATTTGACATAACCGTTGAGCTTGTGAATCCAGAACAATGGGAAAGTTGGATGCACGCAAATGAAAAGTTTCAGGAATATTATAAAGAATTGTTCAGAGATTGCATATTTGAGATACATAGATATCTAATAAGAGTTACTCCCGTGATGTCTGGAAGATTAAGGGCAGGATGGACAGGAATACTTAATAAATATAATGTTGACTATACGAGGGCGTTTACGGATACAAGTTTGTTAGACCACGCCTACATAAATTGGAATCAACAAGCGATTATGGAAGGTATGGCAGAAAGTCAATGGATGGATGCTGATTTTGATGTTTCTATTATTAATTCTGTTCCTTATTCTGAGATGGTTGAGTTTGGAACAAGCAAGATGTCAGGACAGTATTTTACGAATAAAGCAAGATATAAAGGCGAATATATTTTAACGAAGGCTATAGATGACTGGTTTAAAGAGATAACCGCTAAGGCAGAATTGGTAAAGGCTCCTAAAGTAGAAGAGGTAGCAGCGTGACATTACCTGTTGGTTTTAAATGGAATGCTGGTAAGAGTGCCTTGATGGGTAGTTTGTATGCTTATTTGGCTGAACAAATACCAGATGAGTTCTTTGATTTTGATAATCCGATATTGCCTACGAAACTGCCAGGATACGGAATAGTAGAGAAAGGTTTATATAACCTTGGAACTTATGCTTTAGATGATTTTCTTGGTTATAAGGTAGGATTCTCTGGATACAGCGGTTTGAGTGGGTTAGTTCCGCTTTATGGCAGAAAAGACCAAACTCTGGTTGAAATATCTTCTTGGGACGATGAATCTATACATCCAGAAGCAGTTGGTAAAGTAAGGCAGATGCGTGATAAAATAGTTTATGTTCTATATAATGCTGGAAGGGTTGATGACAGCGGGAATTTTGTCTTACCTCCTATAAAGATTTATGATTACTTTACTAATCCAAAAACTGAAATAGGAGTCATCTATTTAGACCCTTCTGATAATGCTATAAATGAGAAGTTTGTTGTAGACCCAATAAACCAGAATATAAAGTCTTACAAATTGCTGGTGAGAATTTACTGGTATGAATATATTTAAAACTGAAAAGGAGGTGTAGTAATGGAGACGATTCAAGGTGTAAGAACTAAACTATTGGTAGCCAGTTATAGCCACGGTGTTGTGAGGGTTCCTTTAGCACAAACCTTTAATATCACACCGAGGATAACTGAACGCTCTATCAATGAGTTTGATAGGTTAGAAGCTGCTTTAGTGGTTACTACGTTTGATGCCGTTGATTGCACTTTTGAGTATTTTGACAGCGACAGCAAACTTGTAGATGCTATGTTTAATGACCAAGACCCATCAGCAACTACAGTTGTAGATAACCCTGCAAATTATCAGATAGTTAACCTTTTCGCTAATATGAAGTCTTTGGCAACTGGTTTGATTTTTGCATCAGTTCTAATAAAGCAGTGCAAGGCTAAGGGTTCACCTTATACTGAACCCGTGAAAGAAGAAGCAAGAGTTACCAGAGATGTAACAGGAACAGAAGTTATGAAGATAAAGGGTGCTGCCATCAACTATTTGAGGATTTTAAATGCAACCCCAGATGGAGACATTTATCAGCAAGCTGTTCCGCCTAATGCTTATAATGATATGGCTTTCTCTGGGTATTCAGGATACTCTGGGTATAGTGGGATATCTGGCTATGGTGAATCAGGATTCTCTGCATATAGCGGTTGTATAGACCCATTTGGAATCTCATTACCAGAGACTGCTTTGCTGTTCGGTAGCACAAGTGGTTATGCAGCCTATGTTTTGAAAAATGGGCAGGAAGTATTAAGCACAGATTACATTATGACATCTACAGATTTTGTTATTCCAAGAGAACCTTTAGATACGGATGTTTGGGAAGTATGGTATCTGTATACTGATACTTTATAATTAAGATAAAGAAAAGGGTGGGGTTGCGGTTTTGAAGAGAAGATAGGAAAACCCCAACTTCCCTAATCTTCGCCCCACCCTTACCAAATTTAGAGAGGTGTAGAATGGAAGATAAAGTTAAAGAAGTTTTAAGCAAAGAGAAAGAAACAAAGGCAATCAGCAAATTGAAGAAAGATAAGGTGGAGATTTCAATTAACCCAAAGAAGTTCCTCTTATCTTATTATCAAGAAGAGCTTAAGAAGTTAGAAAGTAAGCCTGCTGAAGAACTAACTGAAGAAGAAACAAAACTTCTTGAACAGATGAAGCAGGCTTATCAGGATAATATAAAGAATTATTCTGAAGCTAAGCTTGAAGCAGTTATGGTTCCTCTAAAATACAGGGACTTACAGTCTATAAAAGACAGCGTTCTTGAGGCAGTTAAGTATTCCCAGCAATTTAATTGGGATGATGATATCAAGATGCGTGCTATGCTTAGGGAAGAGCATACAATGACTGTCTATTTGGTATTGCGTAAGAAAGATAATATCAATGAGCATTACTATGCAAATCTTGAAGAGATAGCCAAAGAAACTGAAAGCACTATTGAAGAGTTGTATAGAATTTATCTTCAAAACTTTGTTCTTACTGAAGAAGAAAGAAAAAACTTTTAGGGAGTAATCTGTTCTTAAGTCATCATCAGGTTGCTCTTACATACGGCTATAAGTTATTTAAAGCCGAGACAATAGATGACTTGACGCTTGAGCAATACAATATTCTGGTTGGTTTATTAAACATACAATCTGAAATAAGAAGAAGTGCTGGAGATAATAAGTATACCACCCAGATAATGTCTATAGAAGGTAAAGATGGCATAGATTATGGAGAAGACTAATGGCTTCTAACCTTATCTTAAGAGTTGCTTCTGAATTTGACCCAAAGGGTTTTAATCAATTAAAGCAAAATCTTGAGGATGTAAAGCAAAAAACCCAACAGACTGCTACTGCTTCTGCAAGTATGGGTGAAAGCTTTAGGGCATTAACTCAGATTATAGGTGGTGCTGTTTTAACACTGCCTTTAACTGGCTTTATTAAAGAAGCCATTACAAGCGAAGAAGTAACTTCAAGATTTAGAATGCAGGTAGAGTCTCTTGGCAAAAGTTTTACAGGGATAAACCTTGAGGCTATCATAAAACAAACAAGAGATTTAGCAGGGATAACATCTACAGAGCTTGTAAAAGCTTTGAGTTCTGGCTTAGTATATTTCAAAGATACAGATAAAGAACTCCAATACCTTAATACTGCGATAGGTATGACTAAAGTTAGGGGAGTTGACCTTGCTACTGCGTTTCAACAACTTGGTTATATTATGCTTGGTTCAACTCGTGTTGCTCGCCTTTATGGTATCTCTATACATAGTGAAATTCACGACCCTTCCCAAAGAGCTGCTGTCATATTAGATGAAATGAGAAAAAAGATGGAACCTTTAGCCAAGCAGACTGGCACTACTGCTGAAGCCTTAAAGATAATGGGTGCTAATATCAAGGATATAGGAGAAAAAATAGGCGGTGCTTTGATTGCTCCTATAGGTGAAGTGGCAAAGGCTTTTAATGGATTAAGCGATACTATGAAAGAATTTATAGTTGTTTCTGGTTTATCTATAACTACTATTAGCGGATTAGTAACGGCTGGTGTAGGAATATTAAGCTTGATAACAAAGCTTAAGGCTTCTGGTGGCTTGGTTGCTGCTTTAGGATTTATTGGCGGTGGTGCTGGGGCACTTATGTCTGCTGGTCTTTTAGCTGCTATAAGTCTTTTTATTGTATCTCTTATGAAGTTGAAAGAGGCACAGGACGCAGTTAGCAGGGGGGCTAAAGAATATTCTGATTTTGCATCAAGGGCTATGGTTGCAAGGGCAACCGATGCTAATACTTCAATTACTATGGAAGAGAAGTTTGCTGATAAACTTAAAGATACAGCTGAAATAAGACAACAACTTGCTTTTCAAGAAGCTAAATATCATCAGCTTGGTAATACTGCCTTGGAAGAAAGAGCTAAGAAAGAAAAAGACCAAGTTCAACAGATTTATAATGGAATGAAAAAAGAGGTTGATGAAAGAACTAAGATGAATATAACAACCTTGGCTCAGGAAGAAAAATTCCAATTGAAAATGAGAGAAATTGCCAATGCTTCTATGAAGGAAGGTCTTGATAAAGATTTGGAAGCCTTAAGAACAAAGGCTTATCAAGAACGTGAAGCAATGATTAAGACCTATGCAGATACCCTTGAAATAAGAAAAGCCTTAACTGCTAAAGAAGCTGCGGAAGAGGCACAGATAAGGCAAAAATATATTGAAAAAGAATTAGAATATGCCCTTATGTCAGGCGAAGAACAGAAGAAATTTGATGAAGATTATAAGGCTGCTCAAAGAGATTTATCTAATAAGAACCTTGATACCATAAAAAATATATCTGATGAAGAGAAGAAGTTTTTGCAAGATTCAAAAGGTGCTCAAAAAGCCCTGAAGGAATGGACTGAAGACCAAGCTAAAGTTCAAGCAAAGGCATCTCAAGATAGTCGTGAAGCACAAATCTTAATGAAGACCTACGCTATTCAAAGAGAAATTGATAGAGCAAAAGAAGTTCTTGGTAATGAGAATGTAGTAGCTTCATTAGAAGAGAAGTTAAAATTAGCCAAGCAAGTTGCAGAACAAGAACAGGTAGGGATTAAAGGTCTTACAAGTTTTACTGAAACTGCTAAGGTAGAGGAAAAAAAGGTTGCACAGATAAATCTTAACAGTCAAGTTAATGTTTCTATAACTCCTTCCTTATCAGAGTTATCTGGCGTTGTTGGTAAGAAAGTTCAAGATGAAGTTAGCAAACAATTAGAAGATAATAAAAGAAAATGGTTGCCAACTTACTAAAGGTGTAAAATGAGAACAAAGGTAATATGGGCTCAAGGGTCAGGTGGAACAGGAACTCAATATACATTTAGCCCAAAACCTGGCATTATAAGAAGTATGCCAGCACAGAGAAATGCTGTTTTTGAAATTCCAAATCTTAATGGTGCCGTAGTCCAGACTTTAGGATTGGCAACCAGAAGAATAGAAATAAGCGGTATTATCTATGTTTATCCTCCTAATTTTGATAATTTGGTAGATGCCAAGACAAATCTTGAAAATGGCATAGGCACAGGAGAAGGTGAATTACATATTATATCTGATTTTGGGAATACTAATTCAAGACATATTTATTACAAAGGCATTTTAGATGGCGAGATAAAATGGGCTGAACAGAAAAATATGTCTTTTCTTGAATATTCATTCACTATACTTTGTGCAGACCCTAATGAATATGGTTATTCAGGATATTCTGGTTATAGCGGTATAACTTAAGGAGATTAGATGGCACTCGCAGAATTAAAGTTATATAAAGTAAGCACGGAATATGGAACAATAGGCAACCCTATAGTATTTAGCGGTGCTGTAGCAGGAGTTATAACGAATTACTCTTTAAATCCACTTTATCTGTGGAATGATAAGGGAGGAGGATTAGGAAGCGTCCCAGCAAAGACTATTGTTATACAAGTTCTTGATATGTGGATTCAGAATGAGGCTTTAGGAACGAGTAGTGGAGCACCTAACCAAACTTTCAATACTGACGTTACTCCGATAGTAGACACAGGTCTTGCTGAGGAGATTTTGGTAATGGTAGCAGGCGTAGTTTGGGATAGGGTAGGTAGTTTTACAGGAGAAGCACCCTCAGCAGAAGTTTATACCATTGATTCTACAGGTTTGGTTACTTTTGGAAATAGCGTTAATGGTAAAATCCCCCCTATAAGCAGTGCTATTACTATAACATATATGCCAGATTTGGTTGCTTATGGAAAATATTTGACATCTGCTGATTGGCTTGAAGTAAAATCATTAGGTTGCACAACAAACCCTGTAACAGTTATAGATGAACAGAAATCCTCTTTTGATACAACCCACGTCTACGCTTCCAATATCCAACTACTGACAGTTTCAGGAGTATGGCTTCAATCAGACCCTACTCATATTGGAACTAACTATTACACAGGTGGTTCTTTCATACCCTTAACTGGCGAAATAGTGTTAGGAACTCCTTTGGCTGGTGCGGTTACTCCTGTTTTGATAAGTTATACCCACACTATGATAGATGACGCTGAATCAGATTATACGCCTATAGGAGACGCTACTTCTCATACTTTTACAAATCCTATATGCCAGAATAATGCTAAGTTACTTTACTTTAGGCTTAATATTCCTGCTGCTACCCTTCCAACTGGTGGCAGTAATATTAACTTTCGTGTTAGATTGAGTTATAAACAATAGAAGGAGGCTTAAATATGACTAATCTTGTGTGTAGAATAAACCAGACAGATGCTACGCAAAGATATTCAGGGTATTCTGGATTTTCAGGATATCCAGCAGATTATATTACCATTGACCTTGCTGCTGATAGGTTGATTTGGACAGCAGGTTCGGCTGAGGTCTACAATCATTGTGGGTATAGTCCTTCAGCTGCCCAATTGAATATAGCTGCTACTTTGATTCAACTGACAGATGTGGAAGTAGCGTATTGTTTTCTTGACGATGTTTCAAGTGCAGAAAAATTGCATCAAGTAATAGGGGCAGATAGCGGTGATGACCAATTTGTATTCTGTTTCAGTTTTGATGCTGCCACAGCTACAGAACCTACTCTTGAAGCTTGGGATACAAATGCTCACGCTACTACAGCTTTACAAGTTCTTGGTGCTGGGACACCTGCAAATAGTATGATACACGCTGTATGCACAACAGCAGCAAGCCCAGGAGCAAGCTGGGCAGGAACCAATCTTGCAGGAGCAAATACAGTTCTTTTGAATGACGGAACTGGTGCTATCGTAGGGGCAGCGGATTTGTATGCTAATATCTATGTGAAGGTTCCAGCATCTTATCCTACACCTGAGATAGCCACTCCAGTCCTTACAATTCGCTACACATATTCTTAAAGATTTAGATAGAGAATAGGAGGCAAAAGATGCAAATTCCACTCTACGAATTAATTTTAGACGATTATACAAGATATTATGGTGGCGGTATAGCCCAGCCACTATGGAGAGAAGCCCCAGATAAAGCAATCTTACATTTTAAATTAAGACTGCCTAATGGGGATTTTCTTTTATTGGCAGGATATGAAGAATATAACTTCTTTATTGAAGTAATGGCAGATATATATGGTAAGAAAATTGAACAAAAACTTACATATATGTTTCTGTTGGGTTGTAAAGATGGAGAAGTAACTTCTTACAGGTTTGCTATTAATGATTATGGTCAGTATAAATTAGCGGATATGACAATAAGAAAGTTTCCAAAGGGTAAAGAATATAACGGCAGACCAACTTTTGGTTGGCATAGAGGTGAATAAATGGCAAAAGTCTTAGTAGCACAATCTACTTCTATTTGGTTAGCACTCCCTGATTACGCTGCTGAACGTGCATTATTAAAAACAACAGGAGGAAAGTTAGTTTGTTTCTATCATCAAGGAGCTACAGACCATATTGTTTATAATACTTCTGATGATGATGGTGCTACTTGGTTAGGAGAAAATACTGTAATATTAAGGACAGATATTGGAACTCAAGATATAGATGGTTTTAGCGTTTATAAAGATACAAATGATGATATTTTATTTGTTTGTAATGGAGCAAGCAATGGAAGGATTTATTTTAGGAAATTAACTTATGGTGCAGGAACTTGGACTTTAGGTTCTGTTGTATTGATAGCCTCAGCGTATAATTATCATTGCCCTGTCATTTGCAGAAGGTCAAATACAGATATTTGGGTAGCAGCTTATGTAGCATATACAGCAAAGATTCCTGCTTTTTACTCTACAAATGAAGGTGCTAACTGGACTGACAAAACCATTACTCCCTCTGGTGCAGATAAAACAAATTATGCTGGTGATGTAGATATAATGGCTAAAGGGACTTATATCTGGCTATTTGTTTATTGTAGATGGCTGTCTTCTGTTCAGAGAATAAGGGTTTATCAATATGATTCTGCTTTTGATACAGGAACGGATATAAATACAAGCACGGGAGTGTCTTCAAGTATTTCAAGCCTATGTGCCTTAAAGATAACTGATACCAATATTTGGGTTGCTGGGAGAACAAGGGCAGGTATAAAGATATACAATTATAATGGTTCAGTATGGGATGGCGGAACTGCACTTACAGGCAATGGTTCTTCAGATGGATTTCCTACAATAAGCAGTGTTAATAGTTTACCTTGGATGGCTTGGATAGATAATTACTTTTATGTAAAATATAGAAAGTTTGATGGAGCAACGTGGCAAGCAGCAGTTCAATTAGATTATACAGGAGACCAATTAGAGCCAGCTATCGCCTTGCCATCTGATACTGCTAATTTTTATGTTTCTTGGGGTGATTATTCTACTCCTAAAAATCTTTGGATTGAGAAAATAGCAGGAGTAGTTCCTCCAACTGAAGTTTTAGCAGATATTAATATTGATACAAGATTTTTACAATCTGTTATAAGCGACATAAATAATGATATAAGATTTTCTCTTTACATAGAACTTTTTGGAGATATCTCAACTGATATAAGAATTTCAAGTTCTATTACGCAGGATATTCATACTGATATAAGATTCACTAATGGAAGAGATATAAATGTTGATATTAGGACTCGCCTTGAGCATATAGAAGATATTAACTTTGACTTTAGATATTTCTTCGGAAATATAGAAGATATATCTACAGACATCAGAACAAGAAGACAGGTTATTGGGGACATTAAAGAAGATGTCCGTTTTCTTAAAAGAGTTATAAGCGACATAAGCACTGATATTAGATTTGACAAGATTTACTATAAAACTTTTTATGGAAATGCAACTATTGAAGTTGATTCAGAGCAGAATTTCTATGGTAATGCAGAGATATTACAGCCTACTCCCATACGTCCTGCAGGTCTCACAGCAACCGATATGCTAAAGGGAGACCTGATAAAACTTCGTTGGAATGTTGATGCCAATTATGGATACAATATCTATACCACTAATCCAGGAGGTAGGATTAAGAGAAATGCTTATGTAATTTTAGGTTATTCTGGTTATTCAGGGTATAGCGGTGGAGAATTTTTAGTTGGTAATCTTACTCACGATGTAGCATATACTTTTGTAGTGGTTGGTGTAAATGGAGAAGGAGATGTAAGTGTAGATAGCACCTCTGTTATTGCAACTCCTACTTTTCCTAACTTTTCTGATGGAGTAGCGAGTAGGTTTACCACATATACTGCTCAGGTAAAGATAAATGGGTCATTAAGAGCTGATATAAATCTTCAAAATATATCTTTGGGATTTGGAACATCCCCAGCCACAGCAAGTTTTACTATTCCAATAGACCCTTCAACTGGTGGTCTTCCAGCACTTGATGATACAGTTGAGTGTATTGTTAATGGAAGAAGTATTTTTAAAGGGATAATCAAAAACAAAAAGAAAAACATATCTTCAGGTGGTAAATCAGTAAGTTATATTGCCTATAGTAATGCCATAAACTATAATCTTTCTTCTGTTGATTGGGATTATATTCTTGAGATAAAGAACCTGTATAATTTGGACGTTACAGACCAAACTTGGCTACAGGCTTATGAAACGGTGGCTAATTTCCAAGGGAATTACAGGCTGTATTACAATATGCAAACAGATACAATAGAATGGTATCAGCTTGGCACGGGATATTGGAATAGGACTATTGAATTAGGGAAAAATATCCTTGAATATGACATTACGGAAGACATAGTTAATAAGGTAATTAAGGTTACTCTAAGAGGTGCCAGAAAGAAATATGTAAAAGATTGGCAACCTTTAGATTTCATTAGAACCGCTGTATCTACTTATGAATCTAATACTGCCTTAGCATATGAATATACTGCAATTCTTGAAGGATTTAATATAGGAGATATTCAAGTAGAGGCATATGAAAGTCTTGGTCAGCCTGAATATACTCTTGATGCTAATAAGTCTGTGGTTCCTTCCGATGTTTATATTGCTGGTTCAAGCGGTCCAAAAAGGACGCAGTGGGGAGATGCAACTAAAGACCCGAAACAAGTTGTGACTAATTGGAAAAATCCTAAAACAGAATGGAGACCTGCAAGCGTTAAGATAGATTATGTATATGAAACTGTAGGAGCAGTTCCTGTTCCTTCAGACCAGAACATAGGCAATCGTCAAGTGCCTATGGTGGCAAAGTTAACCTTAACTTCAGAGCCTAAGATTTATGGTGCAATGATAGGTTTTGGTAATGCTAAAAGAGATGGTAGGATTCCTGCTGAAGATATTAACTTTGGTTTCATTCATTGGGCTGAACCTCCTTCTCAAAGAATGTCTCCTTTCAGGGTATCATATTCCTATGAAGAAGAATTACCAACTACTCTTGATGCAGGAAGCGGTAGTCCCTCAAGAACTGTAACTGATACACAATATCAGATTGTAGTTGATGATTTACACGGATTTTATAATCAAACTTATGTAGTAGACCAAATGACTCAAAGGGTTGGCGGAGAGCTTGCCAAGGTTAACCTTCCTAATATAAGCGGTAGGATTAAGATACTTGGCGATGAAACATTAGATTTAAAAACTCTTGTTGAAGTTGATGGTCAGTTGCTTGATGTTATTAGGGTAACTCACGATTTTACAAATGGCTTTACAACTGATATAGAACTTACTAATGAGAAGTTTAGGGTAAATGTTCCGCCTTATCAAGAGAGAATGAATACAGTTGAATATTGGACAAAGATTACCAGAACCCAATATAACTTAGACCAATTGGCAAGGCAGACACAACAGCAACTTTCAACCCTTTATAATGTTCAACATCCAGTTATGCCTATTCCAAAAACACCTTATGCCATTTATGGAGACTAATGGTTGATAAATGTCCTATATGTTATAATGATATCACTAACTATGGTGAATCTGGTTATTCTGGTTTTACAGATGACCCTTTAAAGACACCTACGCATTTTATTACTTCTTTAAGAGGTGCTGTTATGATAAGGGCTCCTCATATAACGGAATTAAGAGATAAGATTAACTATTATGAATCTCAATTAGGTGCTGTAAGTGGTTATTCTGGTCTTTCTGGGTATGCTCTTACCACTTGGACAGATATACAGGCTGATAAGTTTGAAGCAAGACCTCAGTATATTAACGAATTAAGGATTGCTATAGAAGGGGTATTAAATACCTTGGGTGTTCTTTTGGCAGATTGGTTAAGTTATGATGAAAATGGAGTTCCTACTCTTGGTATAAGCGGTTGGCTTGATGGAAACAGATTAACCAAAAATCAGATAGTAAGAGGTATGCACATAGAAGAATTAAGAAAAGCAATACCTACTGATGTAATTATTTTTGTTTTTGAGTCTTATAATGGTTATTGGTTTTACGAATGGTATGCCTTTTTAGCACCCTATAAAGAAGGAGACACCGATTTAATTGTTACGAGGTTAGAAAATTCAAATTTTTTACTTCCTAAGCCAATATGGGGAGGCGGAACATATTCTTCACTATGCACTGATGGTGCTTATATTTATGGCGTTGCTCCCGTTATCATTTCTCCCACTCCTCCCGAAACATATAATTATATTTTATGCAAATGGAGTTTAAATGGTGCATTGATTAACAGTAGAATTATTTATACTGGTCTTGAAATGCTTCCTTATCCAAGAACAATAGTTGGAGATACTTCTTTATATCTACTTATATCTATGGGTTACTATGGTCTCAATTATATACTTAAAATAAACAAGGATACTTTGGTTGAGGAAGCAAGCGAGGCAACAACTATAACTTGGCACGGAGTAACGAGTGATTTTGCTTTGGATGATTTAAAAATAGATAAGACTTATTTATATACTTTTTCTTTGGGACCAGAAAATTATGCTGGTGGTGCACACGCAAGCCCTTGGTTTGATAGTGGTTATCCAATAGTAACCTTTGTTTATATGTGGATGAATAGCACTATGGTTGAGATAAGGGATAAGAATACCCTTGTGTTATCAGATACTTTTTATTCAAATAATGCAGAAGAAATCATCTATCCTGGTGCAAGTGGTTCTTTCACATTTTATAAACCGTTAATTAGTCCAAATGATGTTATGCGTAATGGTAATATGGGTATAGATTCTTTAGGGAATTTTTATTATTGGGAACGTCAGATGAGGGTAGATTATTATTGGACTGGAGTTCCTCCACACGTTTGGGAAGATTTTCATTATTCTGTAACCAATATCCAAGATAATTATATGAAACATACTTGGAAGAATACCAGAACTATTCTTAGGACTCGTTCAATACCAAGCCCTGATTATTATGAAGATACAGCTATAACTCTTGGGAATACTTATGCTTATTCAAATCAATTTAACGGTAATTCTGGTTACAGCGGAGAGTTAATAGTGAGGAAGATAGATGACCAAGTATTGAAATTAGACCTAACGCAACTTACTTTTAATTCTACAGTATATATTATAAATCAGATTGGTAAGATATTCTCAAGTTATGAATGCAGGTTTTCAAAACCATAATGAAAACAGCAACTAATATAGCACATAAGAAACCTAATACAAATGAATGGTGTGAATTTAAACTTTGTAAAGAACCTTGGGGAATGTGTAGTTATGAGATGGAATGGCACCTGACTTGTATGGTCTGTGGATTCACAAAAATGGTTAGTAATGATACATTTCTCAAGTGGCAGTATTGCGACAAGGTGCTTTATGAATGAGAAGGAGGTAAAAAAGCACTTAGAGCAATTTCATAAAGTAACAAATCTGGAGGGAGGTGACACAATGAAACTCAGTCAAATACTCAAGATTGCGGGTTCCATCGTAGGAGGATTAGCATTATTGGCTTTGGTCGTTGAGACGATTAGAAACCATCGTATCTTGGTAGGGATAATAATAATTGGTGGATTAGCATATTTCGCAGGAGTGTGGTTTAAGAAGAAAGGAAAGTAAATGGACATTATTGTTAACACAATAAAGTCAATTGTAGAGATGATGGTTGCCCATACCCAGTTCTTTTTGGGATTATTGGTAGGATTGCTGGTTTCGTCTGGAGAAGCAATTTATCTCTATAGTGTTAATGGAAGTAACTTAAAGTGGAAGAAACCCAAGGAAAGTTAGAGGGGGTGTGTTATGCGTTTAAATAAGAAAGCAGAGGTATTCACTCTTACGGTTTTAATTGCCGTAGGGATTGCTATGTTTTTATTGGGGACTACAAATAATCCAATAAAGACAATCTTTGGTTTGGGTAATGCTGGACAAAAAACCAAACAATCAGTTATTACCAAAACTGAAAGTTACCCTGTATTTGTTAAGGATGTAAATACAGGTAAGTTGTATGTTTTGCAGACAACCAAATCAGAGACTTCCACCCTGAATACCAATGAAGAGCCAAAAATGACCATCTGGCAAAAGTTGTTAGCACTTCCGAGATTATGGCTTATATTGATGATTTTAGGGATATTCTTCCCGCCAGTAGCAGCTATTATGGGAGTGATAAACAAGACGCTTTGGAATAAGGCAAAGCAGATAGTGGGGGGAGTGGAAGAGTCCTTGAAAAACCTTGAAACCACTCAGCCAGATGCCAAGCAGAAGGTTTTAGACACATTATCTAAAAAATATGATTCCAGCACGAAGTTGTTTGTATCTAAGATTAAGAGCAAGTTATAGAAGAATACGCCCATAGGTTCCGAGGTAGTTTGACCGCTTATGGGCGTTTCTTTTTGGCACCGCCCTGTTTTAAGCCCTTCTTTGCCTCCTATTTGCCCCGCAGAGCCAAAATTCTCTAAAAATCAAAGCCCTCTATGACCTTTTTGAAAACGCCTGTAAACGCAAATTAGAGCCGAATTTCCCCTTTTTAACCCTTGCCAAAGGGGTAAGAAGAGAAATCAGGCAAAACCGAACCTGACAGCGTCGGGAAATGACCTATTTGCCAAAACTGTCTTAATGTTGGAATATGATAAAATTATTGACAATAATATAATGAAATGGTATATTTATTATAGAAATATAAAGATGATATATCCGCCCTGTGTGGAGGTTCTTTGAAAAAGAAAGGTTAGGAGTAAGTAAGGGGAAAAGCCCCTGAAGCGAGGCAGGTAAAACATCGCCCTGTGTGAGAGTCCCTGCTGAGTAGCAAAGGAGTTCCTGAGTGCTGGCATAGAACCAGAGGAAGGACAGAACGGATGAGTAGGAGAGAAACCGAAAGATTACTTTGCGAAATACCCTTGAAAGCCGATAACCATAAGACCAATTCCGATGACAAGGATAGGGGCGGTTAAAACCTGCCGAATGGTTCAAAACAATAAAGTCCTTTAGACTTGCTACGAAAGCAGACTTCTAAGCGGTAGCACGAGTAGGCTGGTATTCCAATCTTAATTGCCTGTAAATATAGCCAATTATGGCTTTGAGCCTTAGAGCTCTCAAAAACAGGCTTATATTAAGGAAGCGAATACTGTAAATGCAGAAATGCGAAACTCTGTAATCCAAAAGAGGTATGCATTATAGTTGAAGTGGCACCGAAACAACATAGATTTGTGGAAAGCCACCAATGACACAAATGAACTTACCCATATTACAGAGTTAGCAGGAACTGGCTATTCCTGCTCTGATGAGCGAGCCAAAAAAATGAGGTGAAAATGAGAAAATATAGACCTGATTTAAACTTTTGGCAGTTGTTAAAGCTTGCAGATAAAGGCGACAAAAGAGCACAGAGAGAAATTAAGAGAATAGAGAAATCAAAAGGAAAGGAGGCGGTATGACAGTATCTAAGGCAATATCTCAACTGGAAAAAGACCTTAAAATTTGTATGAAGAGAGGTTGGATTCCAGAGTATACAGACGAGAAGTTGCACGGCATTGCAAAAAGTATAATTTACAGCGAAAAAAGGTATATGAGAAAGGGGGCGAGAAAGAAATGACACTTAAGCAGATAACAGGATTGAAAAACAGGAACGCAGGACACAAAATGGAGATAAAAGTCTGGAATAAGATGAATCACGGTTGCTGTCTTGCCAGAGTTATTTCAAGTGGAAGTAAAGGAATGTTTGACATCTGGTCTCTGCAATGGGATAAGTTAAGAGTAGCAGTTTGCAGGACAAATGGGTATCTCACTAAGACGGAAAAACAGAAGTTGGCAGAGTTTATGATAAACAAACCTTCTTGGGTTCAGGTGGAAGTTTGGTGGTATCGCAGTAAAAAGAAAATGACTAAGACAATCCTGAAGAATGCTGAACAGGTCGTTGCTTGGTAGTTTAGTTCGTCAAGGAGTTAGGCGGAGAAAAAGGAGCAAACTGGCAAAAATTGAGGTGAAAATATGAAAATCAAGGTTGCAAGGCTTTACAAATTAAGCGGTGATAAACCGCTTAAAGCATTAGTGGACATCTCTCTTGATGATAAGTTTATTGTTAAGGGATTGAGAGTTATTGAAGGAAAGAAAGGGTTATTTGTATCTATGCCAAAAGAAAAAGGTGTAGATAAAAGGTGGTATGACACGGTTACGATTACGGACATAACCACAAAGAAAGAGATTGAAAAAGCAATATTGGAAGTTTACGCAAAATAAAGGAGGAGTAAGATGGCAAAGAAAAAAGGTTTTGGAGTTATGGTATGTTTCAAAGGCGACATAATGACATTAGAGCAATTATTTGGTGCAAAACCAATAATGTCAACGCAAATGTCCAAACTGATATGGAACCATATCAGAGCAAAGCAGATTGAAGCACAAAAGGGCTGGGAGCCCAAAGTTAATGATGTGGTGAAGTATTACTGGAAGAAAGATGACAGGTGGTATACAGGAACCTTAATTAAAATCCAAGGTAATGTATATCACGTTCAAGATGCAAATGGAACTTACAAATTTGCAAGAAAAGAGATAATGAAAAAGGTGTAAAATGGGAAAAAACCTGTGCAACAAGGAACGAAAAGTAAATGACCCTTACGAAATCTGGATTGGCGTAGGAAAGTTTGAAGGGTGGGAATGGAGAGTTCTTAAAAAGTGGCAAACTCCTGAAAATGAAGTTAAGAATCCCTATGCCAGATGGTTTTGTGCGGTTAAATCTCCCTTTACTTTTGATAGCTGGGAGTATGGAGATACTTATATATCCGATATAGTTCCATACGCAAAAATGATTAAAGGTAAACCTGATTTGCGAAAGGTAATGCGAGAGGGAATGGGGTTAGGGGATATATTTAAGGAGGAAAAATGAAAGAATTTGTAGATGGTTTAAAATGGGGACTTGGTGTAGGAGTTGCGTTATTGATAACTTTTGGAGTTTGGTTTTTGGGTATGTGTATTTGGTTAAATATGGCAGGATAAGGGAGGTGATAAGAATGAGAACTATACATTTGATTAAGGCTAAACATCCGAGAAATGGCATAGTTGAATATGCCAAAGTTCCTTCCAGAACCAATCCTTTTGTTGCTTATTTTGTGTTGAAGCATTCAACTGGAAAGGTAAGTTGTAACTGTGGAGATTACATATTCAACAGACCAAAGCAAGGATGTGCTCATATAAAGTTGGTGCTTGGAAGGATAACCAAAGAGCAATATCTGGAAAAATAATTGGCGGAGGCAAAATGAGAAAAGTGTATCCTATGATGGCGGATTATATTGATAGTAGCGAACTTGATGTTTACCTCAATAGCCCTGCCTATGTAGCAGAAGAGAAGTTTGATGGCTCTCGCTATGTAATGCAGATAACCGATAAGGGAGTTATTCTGCACTCAAGGAGAGAAAGTGTAAAGGGTGGGATGTGCGATAAAACAAATAATGTTCCGCATATTACACAACTGCCTATCTTGAAAAAGTATGTAGGAACTATCTTTGATGGAGAGATAGTTTCTCCTGATTCAAAGTTCTTGAGTGTGATGTCGGTTATGGGAAGTTCTCCAGAAAGGGCTATAGAGACTCAAAAAGAAAATGGCTTGGTTAGTTATATGGTATTTGACATCCTTGAATATGAAGGCAAAAATGTTAGGCTTATGGCATTTCTTCACAGGAGAAATCTTCTTGAAGCCATATTCAAGTCTGGTGATTGGGGCAGTATCAAACTTACTAAGCAGGTTAGGAACAATAAGGGAGAGTATTATAAGAAAATCCTTAAGGAAGGTGGCGAAGGGATAATCCTGAAGAACTGGAACTGTCCGTATATTGATGGAGAAAGACCTAAGAGAAATTGGATTAAGATAAAAAGATTGGAAACCTATGACGGAATAGTTATAGGAGGTCAGGAAGGAAACGGAAAGTATCAGAAAAACCTTGGTGCATTGCTTATTGGGCAGTATATTCAGGGAGAACTCAAAGAAGTAGCCAAGATAAGCGGAATGACGGATGAGCAGAGAAAGAAGTTTTGGGCAAAAATTAAAAGAGGTGAGAAGTGGGTAGTTGAATTTGAGGCACAATCTAAAACTCCCTACTTTCGCTATAGACATCCCAGATATGTGAGAGATAGAAACGATAAAAATTTTAAAGATTGCGTTTTTTAAAAAGGAGGCGGTTGTGGAAAACGGCACTAAAGAGATTTTAAAACAGGCTGGTTTTGGTAAAGCAGTGGATTTAGTTGAAAAAGGTTTATGTCCAATCTGTGAAAAGCCAGTTAATGAAAAAGATTTCAAAGATGAATTAAGTAGAAAAGAGTTTGATATTTCTGGTCTTTGTCAGCCGTGTCAGAATAAGATATTCGTTGAGAGGTAATATGCCTAAATATAAAGAAAGCATTTGTATAATTTGTGGACAGAAAGTCTTTAGAGAGCCAGATAGCCAAGGTTTATTTTGTGGTAAGTTTGATTGTCTGAATAAGTTTGCTGATGAAATAGAGTGTCCAAAGTGCGGAACTCCTATTGCTGAATTTAGCAAAAATGGTATTGGTATGGGTATGGTTACTCAATGGATGTTAGCCTGCCCTAAACATCAGGAAGTAAGATTCAAGAGATTTTCTTTCTGTCCAGATGTAGAAATATGTCCAAAATGTAAAGGTGAAGTAATAGGTGAAATAGATTTAGAATTTCTGAAAGATACTGGTTATTGTTTGCGTTGTGATAGTATTTTGGGTGATATGTTAGCGGAATCAAAGGAAATTATGGATAAGGAAGGCAGTGAGGAGGTGGAAGATGGAGGAGTTTAGAAGGAGACCTGAGAAAGAAATACACATTATCAATGACAACAATCCGCCAAAAAAAGTAATTGAATTATCTGGCTGGATAGCAGCAGAAGTCCATAAAACTCTTATTAAAGAAGGTTTTGATGTAGGGGATTATGCTGTGTGTGTTATGAATTGGACAAGGGGAATTAAAGATAAACAAATCAGAAAAGCAGAGATTATGATTAACTTTTGTTATGGTAAAAAGCCTAAAGATATATTAGGAGGTGATATTAAATGAATGAAACTCTTCTTGATGTTAAAGAGGTAGCGAAAATGCTTAAACTTGATGAGCAAACTATCTATAGGATGGTTGAGAAAGATAAAGATAAATTAAACGGAAATAAACTACCTGCTATGAGAATCGGTGGTGTAATAAGGTTTAAAAGAGAAGATATAGAAGAATGGCTCAAAAACAAGAAAGGCAAATAAATGAATATCATAGATTCGGTTAATAGCCATATAGAACATAGTTGGGAAGGATTGGATTTTCTTATCAGGGATAAGTCTAATTTTCACGCCAGAGATGTAAGTGTTGTATTTAAAAGTAAGTTTGCTAAAGATGAAACAGACCTTCGTAAATTGCATAATCTTGCCACAGAAAAGGTAGAGGGAAAATGTCTAAGAGCCTTATTTTATGACTTTCAAAAACAGGTGGTAACTAATCCTACGGAATCTTCAGGGATTAGAACTATGGATATAGGAAACGCCTGTGAAGATATGGAAAGAGATTATTATAAGAGCTTGGGCATATTCCAATCTGCTCATATCAGAATGTTCAATAAGGATTACCTCATATCAGGAGAAGTTGATAATCTTATTTGGGAATATGAGGATATCCTCCTTCCAGACGGACACTTAAGCGGTAGAGTAAAAATCTGTGAACCAAGAAGATTGATAGGCGTAGAAGTAAAGTCTTTCTGGGGTTATTACGCAGAGAAAGAAATATTGGTTAATGGTATTCCTAAGTGGAATCACGTCCTTCAGGCACTAATCTACTTAGACCACTACAAACCAAACATACCATATTGGCTGTTAGTATATCTTAGCAGGGGTGGCGGAGTAGATACCCCTAATGGCAGAATGTTTGGCAGGCAATTCAAGTTGCAAATAAGCAAGTTAACAGGAGAGATATTTATAGATGGTATGATTGTCAAGGAGTTTAAAATAGAAGACGTGTATGGCAGGTTTAAGAAAGCCCAATTCTTAATTGAGAATAATAAGTTGCCAGATAGGGATTATGTGTATAACTACCCTAAAGATTTGGTTGAACTTAAATACAAGAAAGGAGAAATAGGCAAAAGTGCTTACGGAGATTGGCAGAATGGGAACAAGTATATCAGCGATTGGCAATGCTCGTATTGTGGGTATCTGTATCAATGTTGGAAGGATGTATTTGGAAATACAGTAAGAGGAGCACCTAAAGAGGTTTTAGGTGTAGAAACTAAAATGGAGGCAACGGATTCCACAGATAGTGGAGTTCCGAAAGGATAGGAGGAAGAAGATGGAAGTTAAGAAAAAGAAAGCCGATTTAATTAGGGAAAATATTCAAGAGATAAAGGAATTAAGAACTAAGGGTATGGGTTATAGAAGTTTATCCCATCATTTAAGCAATAAATTAGGCATTAAAATATCAATGGGGCAATTACATTCAATAATGAGAAAGGAGGAAGGAGCAATAGCACATAGCAATGCAATAAAGATTCATTTAAGTCCAGAGCAGGTTAATGCTTTAAGTGAGGATGGTGTTATATCTGTTTCTCAGGCAGGAGTTCATTATGTAATAGAATCAAGGAAATGGTGCTGTAAAAAGTTAAGGAGATATGCCAGATATAGAGGCAAGATAGTGGCTAAGTTTAAAGTCTGTCCTTTCTGTTCTACGAAAAGGTAGGTGAAGATATGTCTATAAATGGACATTTTAGTTGGAAATGGAGCAAGAAAAGTAAGAAAAAAGTAACTGGCAGAAAAATGAGTAAAGATATGAAGATAAAGATTGGCAAGGCTCTCAAGGGTAAAAAGTATTACAAGGAAGAAGTTATTAAGAAACCAATGCCAATTTTAATTTAGGGGGTGATATGATGAAGGTTTCAATAATTGGAGTCAAGGCAGATAAAGTCAATAGAAGACTACGAAGGAGGGTTAGAATGGCTGAAGTTAAGGAAGAAAATATCAATGTGAGTATCAACGGAAATGTTTTACCACAGGAGTTTAATGTATTTGATATTGTGAGCAGGTTTAAAAAGCATTTTGACGAAGTGGAAAAGCACTTTGTTGAGAGGAAAAATGAATTAGAGCAGATTAAGTATGCAATGCTTATCAAAGAACACGTTTTACTTAAAGGAAAGACAGGAACGGCAAAGAGCAAACTTGGTAAATATTGCTTTAACTTTATCAAGGGAGCAAAAACATTTGCTATTCAATTAAGCAAGTTTATGTCAGAGGAGTATCTTTTTGGTGCTATTGATATTACCAAAATGAGAAACGAAGGTAAGGTTGAGCACATAACTACCGATAGCATAATAGATTGCGAGTTTGCCTTTATTGATGAAGTGTTTGATGGGAATGACGCTTTATTGCGTTCTCTTTTGGAAGTGCTTAATGAAAGGAAGTTCACAAGGCATACCCAAAGATTAGACGCAAAGTTGCATACTGCGATACTTACCTCTAATTATGTCAGGGAAGATGAAGCGACTGAAGCCTTTCTTGACAGGATTATGTTTAAATCAGATGTAAAGCCAGTAACAAGCAATAAAAACAGAATGAATATGTATCATACCTTTGTTAAGCACGGAGATAAGGGACATATTCAATTAGGAAAGATTCTTGATGGTAAAGCAGTAACATATGAAGAGTTAGTTAGCCTTGCTAACTTTATATTGAGTGATGCTGTTGAGTTGCCTGAGCCAGTTCTCAAGCTTTATGATTTGATTTTGAGGGAGTATTCAAAGCAACTTAGTTGTTATATCTCTGACAGGAAAGCAAATAAGATGCTCAATATGTTGAAGGCTTCTGCTGTTATGAATGGAAGGAAGAGGGCTAACTTTGATGATATTGAGTCTGTTAAGTTTGCTTTAGTAACCTTGAATAATGACCAACAGGAAGAAGTATTTAGGGCAGTATTTACAAAGCTGATGTCTGATAATGTAAAGTATGAAGGAGTAGTAAATGAGATGGGAGAACTTGAAAAGATATTTAATGTTCTTCTTAAGAGTTCAGACCAAAAGTTAAATCCTAAATCAAAGGAAATCCTTGAGTTAAATGAGGAAGCCCAACTTTTTGAACAGAAAATACTTCAACATAACTTCTGTAATGGAACTGGGTTTAAAGATACTGATGTGAAATTTAGTGAAATAAGGCAGGGAACTGATAGGATAATCAGGGAGATTGCCAAAACCTTAAAACTACAAAATAAGTAGGAGGCGAAATGAGGACAATTGTAACTCCTCTTTCAAAAGAAGAGAAAAAAGCAATCAAGGAAATGGCTGCAAACTCTAAGCTTTCTGATAGGGTAGATATTGTAGAGGATATCTACGGCTTTATGAAACAACCAGAAATGATAGAGGAAGCTGACATTACAGAAGAGTTAATAGATGAGTTTGTAAATGGTAAGTTTGAATATTATATTCCTATGAAACAAAAGGTAAAGGGCAGGATAGACTTCTTTAATAGGATAATGAATCATTCTTATTATGGAAAGTTTAGAGACCTTAATCCAGATGAGGGTGCTTGTATTCTATTGGATATGTTGAATGCCTTTTATAAAGAGAAGAAAGAGCAGGAGAAAGACGGAGGGGGGAAGGGTTCTCACGATGAAGCAATGAGGGAATTTGAGGACATAATCCGCTATGGCAGGGAACTCTTTGATTTGCTTGATGACCCTTGGTTCAGAAAACTTATGGAACAACCTGAATCTGGATGCGGTAGTGGTCAAGATAAGAAACCAGACCAACTTCCTCAAATGGTTAAAAATATGGTTGCAGGTATGGGTAATGTTATCCATATGTATGAGTTATCAAAGAGATTGGAATTTACCATAAGGGCAAGCAAAAAGGGAAAATGGAATGAAGTTCCTTTCCCAGATAACGGTATGGATATCAGCCGTATGAAAAAGATAAGGGACATTACTCAATTACTTCCTTCTCAATTAGCTCTTGATGATGATGTCTTCCTTAAGAAGTTGCTGAGCAAAGAACTACTCAAAAAGAAGTATATGCAAAGACAGGAAAAACGGCAGATACTTTATATGATTGTAGATAGCAGTGGCAGTATGTCTGATAACGTATTAAAGAATATGATGAAAATAGATGTATGCAAGTCTGTAACTATAGCATTGATGAAAAAGATGATAGAGAATGAAGATTTCTTCTATTTTAGATGGTTTACAACAGGAGTAAGTCCTTTGCATAAGATTAAAACTAAAGAAGAGGCAATGGACTTTTTGCCAAAATTAGTTTATGGGCAGAATGCAGATGGAGGAACTAATATACAAAATGCAATAAGGGTTGCTACTGAAGATTTGAAAAGTAAGCAACTTGAACATTGGGATTTGGCTGATATTCTCTTGGTAAGCGATGGAATTGCTGTTGTTAATGTAGAGGAATGTAATAAGATGCTTGAAGGAATAGATATGCACACTATTATGATTACACACGAAAAGCTGGATAAGAACAATGAATTTCATAGTAATATGATTCAGATGTCAAAAAACTTTATGATGACTAACTGTTATGATGAAACAGACGTTGTGGAGATAGCAAATATTTTTACTAAATAGGAGAAGATAATGAACGAAAACGTTAAAAACTTTGCTGATAATCTTAACAATCTTATAGCAAACTCTAAATCAAGGGAAGAGGCAATGGGTAAGCCTTATCTTGAATTGTATGAAAGTGATAGAATGTATAAAAACATCTTTGTTATTTCAAGACAATGGAAGGATACCGAAATAAGTATTGAAAAAGAAAGCGGAAATTATGAGAAAAAAACTATTAAAGCAAGATGGGGATTTAAGGTATTATCTAAAGAAGATAAGAATAAGATGATTACTTTTGCTTTCTATTTTGGTGATGTAGATAATAATGATGACTGGTGGAATAAAAGAAAAGGAGGCACAATAAAGATACCAGTTTCAAAGGAAAAGTTTGAAGAACTTGTTAAGGTAATGGAGTCTTTTGCAAACGCAGCACCAGATGAATTAACTTACTGCCTTCAAGATTATACTAAGTTTTTTGATAAAAAAACGCAACTTCATTATGGTCAGGCAACAAAGCAGATGGAGGTTAAGACTGTCAAATTGAATAAAAAATCAATGAAAAAACTTAAAGAATGGGAGGATAAAAATGGAAACTCAAAGAGAAAAGATAATGGATGAGATAGAGTTTGGGGATTTTGTTTTAAAGTATGAAGAAGAGATAAATAAGATTCAAGATATGATTAGGCAGCCATTTGAAAATGAAGTTAATGCCATTGAAAAACAAATTGGTAATTTAAGTGCTAAGATGGAATTTATATCTTGGTGTTTGGCACGAGCTAAAGAACTTCTTATAAATGCACAACACAGGGCATTAATACCAAAGAGAAAAGATATTACTGATACTGATAGGCGTTTGGCTCTTGATTTTAGCACTTCCAAGGAAACATTGCTTGTTAACTGGCTTGAAGGTGTAGATGAGAAAATAGGCAAATATCTTGATAAATTGCAAAGTGTTCTATCAACAGAAAGAGCCATATATGAGAAGGCAGGATAAATGAAAAAGCATAGAATATTGTATCAGTTAAAGAAGACAAGGTTTCTTAATCCAAAAGTTAGGAGGGGTGGTAATGTTAAAAATAGACGAGATGTGGAAGGAGGGGTATGCCAAGCGGAGTCTACATTAGGACTGCATATCACATAGAGATAAACAGGGAAAGCCATAAAGGGATAACTTCGGCAAATAAAGGTAAGTTTGGCGATAAAAGCTCAAAATGGAAAGGGAAATTTATAAATCATAATGGTTATACTATGGTTTATTGCCCAAACCACCCATATGCTATATCATCAAGAGTGTATCAACATCGTTTAAAAATTGAGAAGTGCATTGGAAGATATTTATTACCTGAAGAAGACACGCACCACTTGAATGGAATAAAAACTGATAACAAGCTTAGAAATCTTATGGCATTTTCTAACCACTCTGCTCATATAAGATTTCATAAAAATCCTAATAATGTTAAAGCAAGAGAAATTATTTTTAATGGGAGGAAGTATGCTAAAAATAACTGAAATGTTCGCATTCATAGCGGAAAATAAAGAAGGAGAAGGAGTTATGGGTGTAGGTAGTCCAATGGGTCTTGTGCCTTTGGTTGGTGCTGATATGACAAGGATTAAGAGCCTTTATCCCATAGCCTTAGATGTTAGCAAGATAACAGGAATACCTTTCAGGGTGGTTAAGTTTACCAATAGACAAGATATTACTGAAGAGGTTAAAAATGCGTATAGTAATGAAAAAAGGTGATTTTAGATTTGGTAAATCACAAAACGGAGTAGTGATAGTATTCAGGAAATCTATACTTGATATAGAAAGGTCTGGATTAAAGTATGAAGACCAAGACGTATCTACGCAGTGGTCTTGTGAAATTTTGAATGGAAAGATAGGTATGGTTCATTTGGAGGTTTGCTGGGATAAGTTTAATGAAGCTGTTATCATTCCTTTTGATGTCAAGGAGCCTGAGATAAGAGTTATATGTAGGCAGGTGGCTACTGATAAAAGGATTAACTTCGCAAATGTAGATTTTCTTGAAGAAGCAGTTGGGGGGATTAGTAAGGGATTATATGCTGAAGTTAATAGAAATCAAGTATTAGATTGGCTTGATGCTGAAGATTCTGGTGCATTTATGAATATCTGGTTTAGGAATAATCCTCAAAGCACTTAGGAGATTAATATGGAATTTACTGTTGATGATTATATTTTAGGTATGTGGTTTGCTGAGGCTCCTAATGGAGACAACTGGCAAATGACAATAATCAAGAGAGATGGTAAGTGGTTAGGAGAATATAGATTCAGATATAAGAAAGATGATAAGGTATGGCATTCAAACGATAGGAAAAGTTTCTATAACTTTAAAATACCAGAAGAAGAAACTGAAGAGGAAGTATTAAAGAAAATGGAAGTATTTTTTGATGTTATCAAAATACAATATCCAAGGGGTGAGTTTATATCAATAAAAGGAGACTTTAATAAGTTTATCTTTAGAATGGCACAAGAGCCTTGGTTTAATATAAAGAAAATATCTCAGGAAGATTTTGAAAAGGAATATGGCAAGGAAGGAGGGCAAGATGGTGAAATATAAATATGTTCCATTAAAGTCTTTATTTAAATCCTATTCTAAAACTCTAATATGGATTTTAAATACTTTGCTTCAATCATTACTTTATTCAATAGCACAAAAACAGGTAACTCTATTTTTTATGGCTTTTGGATTAGGAATGATGTTATCTGATTATATGTGCGAAAGATTGCATAGTAATGAATGGATAAGAAGGCATATTGATGATGAGTTTAATAAGGCTCTGCTTCTAATTGAGGCAGAAAAGATAAAGAATGGAGACTAATATGGAAACATTTCATAGTGAACACGCCTTTGAAATTAAGAAAACCAAAGAACAATTTGGCTTAACGTTTTCTAAGGGTGCTTGGGAAATGATGATGAGTGCTATAGTTCATTGGTTAGGAAAACAAGTATTTGACCACTGGGCTACAAAACATTTGAAAATAAAGATAGTTATTGATGGAGAATACAATCCAGAAGAAAAGCCCAAAAAAGGAGGGGACAATGGTAAAGAAAATTGATTTTAAAAATTACATTGGAGAAGGTGCTGTTAAGATGGAGGAAGCAGATGGCACAAGGAGATGTAGATGTGGTAATAAGATTCTCAAAGGTGAAAAACATACGGTTATTTATTCTCCAAATGGAAGATTTCAACCAAAAAGATATAACTTCTGTAGACAATGTTCTGTAGGCTTGCTTATTGCTGAGAGCCAGAGGTTATTTGATATAGAAACTAAGATGTTTGGACAAGGAGGGGCTTGATGTCAAGAATTAAAGCCAAAAATAGAGGAAAGTGTCCTTATTGTGGAAGTATTGGATTCTGGATGTCTAAGTCAAAACTTGCTTGTGCAATACTCAAAATGATAGGATTCGGCAGTAAGAAGTCTATTTATAGTGATGGAAACTTCTCTAAAGAAGAGATGTTTGCCATCTATGAATACTTAAGAACCATACATTCTTCATAGGAGAAAAATGAAGACTTTTTTGTTTGAGCCTATACTTAATATACCAGAGCAGAAGATTGGTAAATGGGAAATAAAGCATAAATTAATTAAAGCAGGGGAAGAGATAACGATTGTATCTGTTCGTGATGCTATATTTAGTGGTAAGAAATCTCAAAAAGCTATTGTTGATAATCCAATTATTGTCCATCAACTTTATGGAGACGGCGGTTTATGGATGTCAGATAGCCCACAAGAAAATGAAGGGCAAAGAGATATAGTAGAGAAATGCAAAGGTAATGTTTTAATCGGTGGCTTAGGATTAGGTTATATAGCCTCTATGCTTGATAGAAAGAAAAATGTTAAATCTATAACAGTAGTTGAGTTAGAGAAAGATGTTATAAGCCTTGTATGGAAACATTTAAATTTAAAGAAATCTGAAATTATTCATATGGATTTATTTGATTATCTTAAAAGCACCAAAAAGAAGTTTAACTGGGTTTATTATGATATTTGGACTCCAACAGGAGAAGATATACTTTATACTCATATTAGACCTCTGAAGACATTATCTAAGGGCAAGGTTCCATTTAAGCATATTCTTTGTTGGTCTGAAGCCACTATGTTAGGTCAGATGATGTTAAACTTACATACTACTATACAAATAGGATATGATAAACAACTGGGTATTGTAAGATTATCTGAAAAGGAGTTTCAAGATTACTACCATCTTAGTAGGACTACTTGGGCTTATTATAATTGGTTCAGGCAAATGAAACCAGATAATGACTTTGCAGTAATAATGGCTAAACATTATGTTTCTACCTATACGGATTATGATGAGTGGATTAAGATTTGGGGTAAATGGGATAAGAAGGAGGTGAAATTATAATTTAATTAGCACTCTATTTCAGAGAAGGGCAGGAAACTTTAAGAACTACATCATAATGAAAGCCACGGATTCCTGCCCTTACTAATTTTAGGAGGTTAATATGGTGAAGCCAAATGAGAAATTCCATTCCTGTGATTGTGATATGAGATATATCAGAGAAGGAGATAGCACTGAAACCATCAAGGCATTCTTTCAGGCACATCCTTTTATGCTTGGTTTTTTAACTGGATTTATTTTTAAGAAAGGAACGGATACTTTTGCAAAGATTCTCCAAGAAGTTGCAGAAGAAAATTATAGAAAGAAAGGAGGCTGGGGTAATGCCAATAGGAGTGTATAAGAGAACCAAAAAGCATTTAGCGAGATTAAAGAAGCAAATATTGAAATATAGTTTTTCAAAAAGTGGTAGAAAACTATCTTTTACTTCTCGCAAGAAACAAGCTAAAACTATGTTGGGACATACAGTTTCAATAGCCACCCGTAATAAAATCAGAAGAAAGCTTCTTTTGAAAGATGGAACAAGAAGAATCTATAATGGTTATGTTAATGTGTATGACTCTAAGCATCCAAGAAGGAGAAGGGTGTTTGAACATCATCTTATCATAGAGAAATATATTAGAAGATTAATAAGGAAAGGTGAGGAAGGGCATCATATAAATGGCATTAAAACAGATAACCGTCCTCAAAATTTGATGTTATTTCGCAATAAAAGTGCACATACAAGGTTTGAAAATAAATTATTATTAAAGAAATCACCGATTAAGAAGTCAGATATTATATTTGATGGAAGGCTATTGCCTTAAAAAGTATCCAATGAGAATTATGGTAATCCCAAAGGATGGGGAAGGAGATAGTAGGTTAGATTCTGTTCAGTTAGATTATGTTTTGGTAGATTAAATTGAGTTACTTTTAATTTCTTTGTGTTGAATTCTGTTATTTTGTTTTGTGTTGAGTTTAGTTAAGTTGCGTTACGTTGTATTAAATAAAGTTGGAGAAAGGGCAGGTGATAGATTATGTAAATATGTTGAGTTAATTTAAGTTGGTTTCGGTTGGATTAGGTTAAGTTAATTTCGGTCAAGTTAATTTCAGTTCAGCTTTGTTGTGTTAGCTTAATTTCTTTTTGGTTCTGTTAAGCTAATTTTGGTTGGGTTGTGTTATATCTAAAGGGAGGATACAAATGGTGAAGCAAAGTCCAGTAAAGGCAGTTGTTTTAAATGCAATAGATGTAAAATCTTTCAAGGTTTCAGTTGAAGGTATGACTCCATTTATCTCTCATAAATTTAGTGAGAGAAATATGAATCAAATGGAGGAGAAGCAAAGAAAGGAAAATACAAAAGAAAGGAAAGCGAGAATATCTATTGAAGATGAAGTTGCGGATTGTATTCATCGCTTAGATAACGGAAAAGTAGGTTATCCTACTGATGCTTTTTATAATGGTATGCGTGAAGTAGCTCCATATCTTACTAATATGGATAAAAAACTTGTTCAGGGTTCAGTTAAGGTTTCTGGTTCAGACGGTTGTCCGTTAGTAGAGATTAAACACTCTAAACAGGTAACACAAAAAGATTTTGTTAAACTATCATCTGGCGTTGCTGATGTTAGATATAGACCGAGATTTGAGGGATGGAGTTGTGAACTTTTCATTAGATACAACGCTGCCCAAATTTCTCCTGAACAGATTATCACCCTTATAAATCTGGCTGGATTTCATAGAGGAATAGGAGACCATAGACCAGGTTCCCCAAAAAAGCCAGGAGATAACGGGATGTATAGAGTAAAAGAAACTGTAAAATAGGCAACTGAATTTTTGTTTACATTAGGTTTTGTTCGGTTCTGTTGCTTTTGGTTGGTTTCAGTTCCATTATTTTCATTTAAGTTTTGTTGTTTTAAGTTCTGTTGGGTTGAGTTACGTTTTGTTTCGTTGGGTTACGTTCATTTCATTTGGGTTTTTTTGGGTTAAGTGGGCAAGGGTTCAGAGATGGACTCTTGCCCTGTTTTTAAGTTTTTAAGGAGGTATAAATGGTAAAATATAAGGCAAGAGAAGGTTCAATATTTAATGACGAACAGGCAAATATCTATGGTAAATGTGTTGAAAAGATAGAGCAGGAAAAAGGGTCTGTTAAGCCTTTAGATGTTGTTGAGGAAGGGGAAAAGACAGAATCTCCTTTACACGAATACTTTGATTGGGATGATAAATCTGCTGCTGACAAACATAGATTACAACAAGCGAGGTATTTGCTTAATCATTTGATAGTTGAGATTACGATTGAAGGTAAATCTAAAGACCAAAATGCTTTTTTCAGCGTAGATATTGATATAGAGGGTGGTAATAAAGGTTATCTGTCTTTAGGAAAAGCTTTATCTATTCCAATATACAGAGAGCAGGTTTTGGATGTTGCTTTGCGTGAATTGCAATATTGGCAAGATAAGTATAAAGACCTTAAAGAATTAAGCCTTATATTTATAGCGATTAGGAAGATGAGACAGAAGATAAATAAGAAAAAAGGAAAGCCATAATTTTGTAAGTTAGGTTGAGTCGTATTACGTTGGGTTTTGTTTGTATGTGTTGGTTTTGGTTATATTTAGTTCTGTTTTGTTGTGTTGGGTTTCGTTCGGTTATTTAATGAAGAAATGACAGGGAGGAAAAATGAAGTTCAAAAGAGAGTTTTTAATAAGTATTAAGGCAGAAGCGAAAACAGAATTTGGAATCCAGATGATAGAAGAATCAATTTCTGTAATGTTAAACGCTTGGGTATTACATCATCGTAAAGCAAGAGGAAAATCTTCTATTATAAAATTCAATATGATAAAAAAGGAATGTTAAGATGAGCTGCAAATTCAAAGACCCACAAGGCTATTGCGAACAAACCAACGGAGGTGGTTCTATAAAGTGCAAGGATAGAAGGCACTATTGCAATGAGGAGATAGATGTGCATACTTTAAAGGGTGAATGGCTAACAAGAAGGGTCTGGCTTGATGGTAAAGAACTATTCCCAGAGAGAAGCCAGAAGGTCAGAAACCATAGCCCAGATGGCTTTAATTGGAGTTACAACGGTTCTGGACCAGCCCAGTTAGCATTGGCTATTATGCTTGAATGCACAGGCAAAGCAGAAGGCTATCAAGACTTCAAATGGAAGACAATAGCCACTTTACCAAGAGCAGATTTTGAGATAGAATTTGAGTTATAGGAGGATAAATGAAAAGGTTTTGGATTGAGGTGTTTATAAAATTCTTATTGGTTATAACAATCACTTTTACATTGGCTATTTTAATAGTGAAACATAGTAAATAAGGAGAATAAATGAGGCTTATTAAAATACCATTCCCAGTTATGGATATGGTGCCATTTCCAGACTCGGAAGAATTAGAAGTCTTTACTGCTGATAATGGGAAAATAGGCATATTAAAGTCAATTGATAATACTCCTAAATGGGGTAAGTTAAAGCACGTTTCTATCTCAAGGTCAGACCGCTATCCTTCTTGGGAAGAGATACTTGAGATTAAAGAGATGTTATTTGGGGATATAGATGTAATGATGGTTATGCCAAAGAAAGAGGATTATGTTAATGTGCATAAGAACTGTTTTCATCTTTGGCAAACACCTGAAAGATGGGAATTACAATAAGGAGGCTAATGTGGAATTAAGGGAAATGAGTGGTAGATTTAATACCCAAAGAGATGCAAGAAGAATCATTTAGGATAGGAAAGAAAATACACGATTTGATGATTGAATTTCTTGAAGATAAATCTGTGCCTCTTGAAAAAGGTTTATCTAATATTGAAAAGTTGGTAAACGCAAAAACTTCTGTTGGAACAATTAAGGCTACTATACTTTTTAATTCACTTATGTGTAATATCGCTGATTTATTGTGCGGAATATATTATAAAGATGAAGAAAGCGTGATAAAGTTTAAAAATCAATTAGATGAAGTTTTTGAAAGCGTTAAAGAGAATTGTGTAAAGTTGTATAAGATGAGAATAGAGGAAGAATTAAAAAATAAGGGAAGTAGTGGTATAAATTAGGAGGTGAATGTGAGATGTGATGACTTAATTTATAACAAGCCTTGGCTCAAAAAACAAAAGTGCAAAAAGTTCATAGTCCGTCTTTATGATGGATTTGACTATGAATGGATTGATATTACTAAAGCCTTATCCTTGAAAGAAGCAATGAAGGTATGGCGTAAGAAGACAAAAGACGGCATAGAAAAATATAAATATGACCATATAGACTACTTTGATGTATTCCCAGCTGATACTAAGATGGTCTATAGTAGGAGGTGAATATGAATAAGTGTCCATATTTCTCTGTTTATCATAATGGAGGTCATTGTAAATGCGTTCCAGATGAATGTGGTTGTGATGGCAATATCTATTCCTGCGAAAACGTAATGCTTAGAAAGTGTTATGAAGATGATTTATGGGAAGATGGGATAAAGAGCAAATTAAAGGTAATAAAGAATATCATAATGAGGAGTCTTTGGTAGGAAGGAGATACCAATGAGAAGGAAGAATAGCTTTGAAGATGGTCGTTTTAAAAAGGGTTTTGACGAAAGAAGAAATACATCTAAAAGCACCTTTGAGAGTTATGATAAGCGAAGAAATTTAAACAGAGATTCATTAGGCAGGTTTTGTGCGATAGGAGCATACTATGGTTAACTATCAGGCATACGGAAACACACCTCTTTCAGAATTATTCGGTAAAGAGAACGCAGAGAAGCTACTTAAGGGTATGAATCTCTGCAAATCCATAGCTGTTAAATTAGGAGCTGAATATAATCCACCTTACATCTGGAATAAGAATATGCCAGATAGTTGGTGTAAGATTATAGCCACCGCTGTTATAGATAAAGTAGACGCAGATATTAACTGGAAGCCAGATGAAGCATTTATAGATAAGTTGAGGAAGGAGTTAAGAGATGTTTGAGTTTTTCAATCCCAAAAGAAGAGAATTAAGCAGGGTAAAGTCTTGGTTTATAAAACCGCATAGGGTAAGGCAGATATACACAAGACCAGATGGTTCTAAATACCCTGATTGTTGTGATTGTCAAAAGGTATTTGAATATGGTGATTTAGCCTTCTATTGCATCACTTCTCCTATAAGGATAGTTGGATATTCTGCCGTTGGAAAACTATGTTTTAAGTGCGGGATTATAAGGCTGGCTAAGATAACTTCCAAGAATCAACTTTCTCAATTACAAATGTTAGAATTAGAATACAAGGGAGCATAAGATGAGAATAGCGATTAATCACGAAAGAGCTGGTATCATTTTCTTTAAAGGAGGTTATCACGCATATTGGATTCGGTATAGCAATGGCTTGAAGTATATAAATGATAAATATAAGAATATGTGGTGTAAGCCAAAGTTTGAGAAATGCGACTTAAGACCATTAATTAAAAATGGTATCGTAGGTCATTTATAAGGAGGTGAATATGCCAAATGAATTGTTTATTCATTCCAGATGTTGTGAAGCTCATTGGGAGTTAGTTGTGGTAGGCAATAAATATGAATTACAATGTGAAAAATGTGGTAAACCAATAGGAAATAGTATTAAGATTAAGGGTCCCAATATGTCAAAATGTGGGTGTGAAATCTGCAATAGAAAACGTATAGCAAATTCAAATTAGGAGTAAACGATGAAATTTAAGGATTACTTTGGCGAGAAGCAATGTGATAATATAAGGAAGCAAATTGAAGAAGCATTTGAATGTGATGAAGCTGTGTTTATCATCATAGGAACCATAAAAGGAGATAAAAGAGATTTAACCGATTCTTATATGGGTGTTTGTGATAAATGTGTATTACAGGCTGTTGAATATTCTGTCAAAGATGCAAAAAAGAAAGGTTTATTGGTGGATGAAAAATTAAGTTGTTTTGGAAGGTTCAATTGGAATTAGGAGGAAGTAATGGGAGAGTGTAAAACGTGCTATTTCCACGAAAAGGGTTGGTGTGATAAATTTAACTTCCTAATAAAGATGAGACCTAAAGGACGTTGTGATTCTTACCACAATAACTATGATATTGACTTTGTTATAAAATGCAGGAGGAAGAAGAGATGAGGAATTTAGAATATGCACCAAGATATAGTGCAAAATATAAGTTTTGGCATAGTAGTCGCATTGAATATAAACAAAAATATATGCAATTTGAAAAGAATAAAATCAAGCATTGTTTACAACAACAAAAGTGTTATGCTGAAAATCCAGAACTTTATTTAGAAAAGAATAAACGCTGGAATAAAGAAAATGCTCAAAAGCATAATGAACAAAGTAAGAAGTCTTATCATTCAAAAAGGAAGGAGTAAGATGAAAACTAAAGCGATAACTTGGCAAATACATATTCAAAAAACAAATGGGAAATGGATACCAGTATGTGCAGATTTTGGTCTTGCAATACCAGATAAATTGATAGAAGAAATAGGTTCTTGGTTATCTAAATGGTATGATATTAACCCAAATTATATGTTTAAAAAAAGGGAGAAGAAATGAAATATAATTTTTATCCTTTTGATTATAAGAACTTTCTTATTGTAAGGGGTAATAAGTCTGTAATTAAAACAAAAGGCTATCCTATACCAGAAGATATCGGTTTAGAATCTAAATATCTTAAACAAATGAGGGAAGGTCATTTCTGTGGTTATGTTGCAATGCCTAAATGGAAGATACCTTGGCAATGGTGGTCTCATTATGACGCTGATGGGTTGCAGTATCTTTCTATACACGGAGGCATTACTTATTGCCATACAGAAAGTAGGTTTTGGATTACTGGTTGTCTATTGAAGATACTTTTACACGCAAGCAATAATATTGAGAAATTTATCCTAAACAGAATTAAAGATAAAAAACGCAAAAATAGAACCTTATTTTTTAAAGATGATTTTCCTGTTATGCCAAATTCTATGAAAGTATCTATTTTCTTTATGCGATTTATAAACCCTTTTATAGAGAGAATATTGGGAGATTTGGTAGTCTTTGGCTTTGATTGTGCACACGCAGGTGATGAAGAAGATGAGAGGTTCGGAGACCATCAGGTTGTTATGCTATTAACCGAGCAGATGGAAAGGCAACTTTTAGACTTTGCTAAGGTATATAGGAAATGGTTTAATTCTTCAAGAGATGAACGTATGGCTATTATGGATAAGATAAGGTTAGGGGAGAAGTTTAACACAGGATTAGGATTGGGTGCTATGCTTGATATGTTTAGTGGTGGTAAAGACTTTGGGAAAGCAAGCAAAAATAAAGAAGTCAGGGAAATCAGACGTATGTGGAGAGCAAGAAAGATTGAGAGGAAGAAAAATGAGAGAGTTAAAAAACAAAGAAAAGGTTAAGATATTCTGTCTGATATGCTTTCTTGTGCTTATGGAGAATGATGAAGGAATATTCAAGAAACATTATGATTATGTATTGGAAAAGTATGACAGAATATATAATGCTTATTTGATGTATAACTCTCTACATATGTCGTTGAGACATCTTGTAATTTCTTATGGAAGGTCTTGGGGAATAGACCTTGAAAAACTTATAGTCCAGATGGAGGTAGATTGTATTGTTCTTTCAAGAACGGAATTTGACAAAAAATATACTTGGGAGGATTAAATGGAAGATAAAGAACTTGAAAAACTTCAGAAATGTGTTAAGGAAAACGCAGAAAAGATTTCTGGTTGTAAAATATTCACAGCCATATTTACAGAAAACTATCTAAAAGAAGCATATCCTGTTTTGCAAATGACAATAGCCATTATGTTAGATAAACCTATTTATCTTCTTGTGGAAGAGGGTTATATGCCAAATGGCAAAATACTGAAGATTTGTGATGGCTGGGAGTTCTTTAAACGAGGTGATGAAAAATCATTAGGAGAAGCCACAAAGAGATTATTAGAAATGGCTAAATTAAACGGACACTTCAAGGAGGTATAAATGCCTAAATATATTATCGGCTTTTGGTATGAGGTAAATGGTAGAACAGAAGTAGAGGCAAAATCTTTAAAGGAAGCGGAAATGAAAATTAAAGAAAAACTCGCTTATTCAGGATTAGATGACTTAAAGAATGTAGATTATACAGATAGAAATTACGGAATATGTTAAGGAGGTTAAGATGCCTAAATGTCCAGAGTGTAAAGAAGAAATAGACTATTTGAAAAACGTTCAGAATATTTGGATTAGCACTCCCTTGTCTCTGAATAAAAAAGGTCAGGCAATTTATGACCATAAGCAAAGAGATGAATGGGAAGGTGATGAGGTAGGAACTTGGAACTGTCCAGAATGCGATAAAGAATTATTTACAGATGAAGATGAAGCAATCAAATTTTTAAAAGGAGTATAAAGTGCAAAAATGTCAGGTATGTAATTATAGTTTTCCTAATTGTTTGATTAACCCTTTTATTTCTGGAAGGGGAAATATACCTAAATGTTGCCCTATTTGTGCTTTGAATGCGAGAAATAAGATGACTGGGCTTCCAAAAAGCACTAAATTCACAGGAACGACTGCTGGTAGGATGTGGAGAGTGGCAGTCAGGTATGCTAAAAGGAAGGGATATAAAATTGCCTAAAATTGCCTAAAGAAATATAAAACAAGGGTTGTAAAGAAGTCAGAAGAGAAAATAGGCAAAAATAATTCTTGACAAAAATATAAAAATGATATATTATAACTGTTAGAAAGTTCGCTGAGAATCCCTATTTAGAAAAGGAGGTGGAGAATGGCGAAAACAGTTATAAAATATGAGGTGGTTGTTTCTTTATTGAATGGCAGAGATACAGATATTTTTATAGCCGATAAATATAAGGTGCAACCAGACGGACTCGTAAAGTGTGAAGGAACTTATCGCAGGAAGAAAAGGCAACAAATAATGTATTTCCCACTTACAAGTATCTCCTCAATAGAAGAGTATGAAGTGGATTCTGGTGCTGAAGTCAAAGAAAAAGAAGAGGTCTAAAATTTAAAGGGGGTATAAACTGCCCCCCTTTCTTATTTGAGGAGGTTCTAAATGTTAATTAAAGCCAAAGATATTCCAAATTCAATAGGTTTAGCAGGAAACATTTCCGTAAGTGGCAAAATAATCAGGGTATTTGATAGGAAGTCTGGGGAAAGCGATAAAGGTAAATGGGCTTTCCAAAATATCATTGTTCAAGATGATACGGGAGAGTTTACAGTTTGTTTAAAAAATAGAGATGAAGAGATGAAGTCTACTGACGTTGATAGGCTTGCTACCTTTAACTCTTCTGAAACAAAAAACGGAATTATGGGTGTCAAAATTGAAAAAGACACCTATAAAGACAAGGATAACCAAGAGAAAACTTCTATCAAAGTTATAGTTACGAGAAGTGCCAAAATAGACTTTGATAGCGAGGTTGTTAAGGAAGCTTCCAAGACAACAGAAGAGGAAGTAGAGGTTGAACCAGCTGTGGAATTAGACCTTGACCAATTGCGTAAAGACACCATTAAGACAACTCTTGATGCTTGGAAAGATGCAATAGGTTTAAATGATATACCAATTGACAATCCCAAGTATTATGAGATACTTAATTCTGTTATTCTTGCTTGTGGTAGAAATGCCGACACCTTGTTTATAGCCAAGAAAGGCGGTAAGTAATGGAAAAATTAGCCAAAAGAAACGATACAGAAATAAGAGTATCAGTAACAGAATATAAAGGTAAGGCTTATGTAGATATTAGAGAGTGGCATTGCACAGAAGATAACCCTGAGTTTAAACCTACCAAAAAGGGAGTTACTATCCCATTAAATCTTTGGGATGAGTTTGCAAGTATAGTTTCCAACGTAGATATAAAGAAGGTTGACAAAGGAGAAGAAATAGAGTAGGAGGTAAGTATGGGAAAAGACCTGCAAGAATATCTCATAAAGATACTTGGTGCAAGAACTATATGTTTCAATGAAAAGTTGCGTTATATGCTTAATAGCGTAAATTCAGCAATATTCTTGCATAAACTCTTGTGGTGGTATGGTAAAAGCGGAGACCCTGAATGGATTTTCAAGACCGCTGAGGAATGTGAAGAAGAAACTACCCTTACTACCTCTCAACAAGATACTGCTATCAAAAAGCTCGTAGATTTAGGCATTATTGAATATAAGGTAAAGGGAATACCACCTATAAGGCATTTTAAGCTTAATAAAGATAAGATAATAGAATGTTGCCTTAAATATACGGAATCCCTAAATCCATCTGGTCAAAACAACGGAATCAATTTAGTGAAAAGCGAAGTTGAAAATGGCGAAAAGGAGATTTCGGAAGTTCACTAAATCTTTTTTGTCAAAAACCGAAAACTATTTGGCTAAAACCCTAAATCTTATACAATAGAATACTCCAATAGAAGACATACAATACTTTATCTTTTATTAAAGATAAAGCTTTTAATAAAAGATACCAAAAAGCAGGTTTTGACTTGAAAAACCTTTTTAATATAAGTAAAAGAACTGCAATTGAGAAAGAGAATACCACTACCCAATTGCAGTCTTTTTATTGTAGAGGGATTAGTTTAGGGATAGGATTTAGATATGACAGAGCTTTTCAGAAAAACAGATATAATCGTGTCGCAGGACAAGTCAAGAAAGTTGTCAGATAAGCAATGGCTGGCTATCAAGAGAGATAGAGTAATCAAATACTTCTGTGAGGCTTGGAAGAAGAAATACAGCATAATCTATGTAATCCCGCCAAAGTCTTTTATGACAGTTGAAAAACCCATATCAGATGCTTTGGCAAGCAACTACACCCCAGAAATGCTTTGCCAAGCCATAGATTCTTACCTTTCAAATGAGTTTGTGGGCTATGTGGAGAATAGCCATCCTATCAGATTTTTTACCAAAGACATTACCAGATGGGTTATGCAGAGCAAGAAAGACATCAAGATAAAGGAAACCAAACCTGAAACTGATTTGGTTAGGGAACTCAATTTCAAATATGGGATTATCAAAAGGGGAGACAGTTATCTTGATGAGGAAGGCAATGTTTATGTAGATGCTCCATCAGCAATAAAGGCAGTAGAAAAGAGGAGAGGGAACCTTGGAAAAACTATTTAACTGGATAAAGTTTATATTGGGGATTATTTTTACAGCCATAGGTATATCTTTATATGCTTTGTTCCTATTCGTGGATTCTATAATATTTGGGATAAGAAGCGGTGCAAAATATTTCTGCGAAGGAGGTGAATTTGCTTATAAAGGAGTTTGAGCAAAAGAAGGCAGAGCTTCGTAGCCACCTTAAAGACTATCTTCAAATGATGGGTAGGAAGTTAGATAATAATTCTTGCCAATGCCCTAATGGTGTAGAGCATAAGCACGATGATGCTCATATGTCCTGTGGTATCACGGATGACGAGATGAACTTCCACTGTATGATGTGTGATGCCAAGGGAGACATCTTTAGTGCTGCTAACTACATTGAGAATAAGCCACTTGTGGGAGAAGAGTTTATAACAGAGAACTTTATGTATTTGGCTAAACTCTTCAATGTATCTTACGAATTGGAAGAGATAAGCGAAGAGGAAAAGCAGATACAAAAGGTTTATCTGATATATGACAGAGCTAAGGAGATACTCAAGAAGAATTTTGTGGTAAGCAAGGATTGTAAAGAATATGCCAAAAAAAGAGGCTGGGAGAAGTTAGAGAATGATTTTGAATTTGGTTCTTGCGAGAGTTATGACAAGATGATAGGTTTGCTTGAGAAAGAATTTGATAGGCAGTCTTTGTTAAAGGCAGGTATTTATCACAAGGACTTATTCCAAGATAGGTTTATTATTCCAATAAGAGATACAAGTGGTAGGGTTTGTGCCTTTGGTTCACGTTCTATGGCTGACCAAGGTAGGTATATCAATTCCAAGACAAATCTAATTTATGACAAGTCAAGCACGCTTTATAATCTTAATAGTGCAAGGAAAGTTAGCACTTCTGTATATTTAGTGGAAGGCTTTGCTGATTGCCTGACTATGATTAAGCACGGCTTACAGAACGTTGTTGCTGTAGGTGGCACGTCCTTTACAGCCAAGCAGTATGAATTGTTGATTAGGAACAGAATCAGGAAGGCGGTCTTATGCTTTGACAATGATGAGGCAGGTATACAGGCTCTTGATAAGGCATTAACCAAAGTGATAGGCAATAAGAAGGATATGCTTATCTATATTAAGGAGATTGTAGATGCCAAAGACCCTGATGAGTTTATCAATAAGTTTGGTGTAGATAAGTTCGTAGAACTTTCAGAATTAACTGTATTTGAATGGCGATTAAGGAAATTTGCCTTTGCACATTCCGAAATATTAAAGAGCCAAATCCTTGAAGATATTATCAATGAGACTTCCTATATTGAAAGGGATAGGATGTGTGATAAGTTTTCAAAGGAAACAAATATAAGACTTGAAACAGTCCAGAAGGAAGTGCAAAGACTTGAACTCATAAAGAAAGAGCAATTAGATATTACTACAACCGATATTATCAAAGAAGAAACCGAATTTGAGAAGAAGGTCAATGAATTTGAAGAATGGGTTTTCTCACGCAAGACAGAATTATTGGGTATGCCTTGCGGTTTCCCAAGGTTAACAGAGGCTTTAGATGGTATACAAAATGGCTTATATTTGGTAGGTGGAAGACCGAATATTGGGAAAACATCTTTTAATCTACAGCTGGCTTATAACCTTGCCTTGAATAATGAAAAGGTTTTCTGTTTGATATGGTCAATAGATGATAACCTGAAAAAAGTTATACCAAGGTTAGTAGCTACTGAATGCGGGATACCAATTAACATAGTGTCTAATCCTGTCCATAAGTTAAAACCAGAGTATGGATATGCACCTGAGTTGATTAAGGATATGATGAATAAGAGAGAGCAAGCCATTAACCGCTTAAAATCACTTTCTAAACGTTTCCTAATCAAAGATATAAGTAGTGGTAATAGCGTAGAAGCAATTGAGAAATCTGTTATGACTTGCAGGGCTATTACCAAAACAGAAAATATGCAGTTAGTATTGGTAATAGACAACTTTCATAAATTGACTACGGATAAATATATGACAGACACAAGGGCGAAGTTTACCTATCTGTCAGAGCAGATTAAGAGAATATCAAATGTATATGATGCTCCTGTAATATGCACAGTTGAGTTGAGAAAATCAGAAAACATAAGACCGCTGGAAGATGATATCAAAGAAACAGTTGATTTGGTATATGATGCAGATTGCATACTCTTGCTACATAATGAGGTGCATAGGTTAGGTGAGTATGAGAGCAAAATCTTCTTTGTGGATGAGCAGGGTAATAAGAAGCCCATATTGGAAGTAGATGTTTGTAAGAACAAAACCAGTTCTTTTAAAGGAGAATTATTTTTTAGGTTTTATACAGAGTTAAGCAGGGTAGTAGAGTGCGACCAATATGAATCACGAAAGATAAAAGGTATCTTATTGGGGATTCCAGAAGAAACTGCACAGAAAGGCAGGGAAAATGGGTGAAGGGCTTGATAAGACAATATCTTTAATAGAGAAAAAGTTCGGTAAAGGTTCTATCGCTTTGGCGAGTAAATTCAAAGGATTGGATATTAAGAGACTGCCAACTGGAAGTTTTAGTATGGATTTGGAAACTGGCGGTGGCTATCCTTTAAGTAGGATAGTAGAGATGTATGGCGAGTTGAGTTCTGGTAAGACAACCTGTGCGTTGAAGGCAGTTGCAGAGATACAAAAGACAAAAAGAAAGGCAGTATGGGTTGATGCTGAAGGCGTATTTCATAATGACTGGGCAAAAACTTTAGGTGTTAATATTGAAGAGTTGTTTATAGTAAAGGCTGAAACTGCCGAAAGAATGTTAGATATAGCAGATGCGGTTGTCAGGTCTAAAGACTGCGGTTTGCTGGTTATAGATAGTGTTGCTGCTTTAATGCCTTTGGCAGAAGAAGAAGTGCCTATGGAAGACACAGAAACTTTGGGTGATAGAGCCAGAATGATGAACAGGTTTATGAGAAAACTTCATAGTGCCTTAAATATGCGTGAAGATGAAGTTCCAAATGAATGTTTGGTAATGCTCATCAACCAGACAAGAGATGCTATTGGGAAGTATGGCGACCCTACAACAACTACAGGTGGAAAAGGCATTGGGTTTGGTTCAAGCCTTAGAATCCATTTGAGAAGGAAAGATTGGATAAAAGAGGGTAGTGGTGATAAAGAAAGGGTTGTAGGACAGATTATAAAGTTTAGGACTACCAAATCAAAGGTATTCTCTCCTTATAGAGATGGGGAGTTTGACTTCTATTTTGAGGATGCCTACGGCTTGAAAAAGGGAGAAATAGACAGAGTTAAGGAAGTAATCAATTATGGGATATTCTACAATATAATCAAGCAGGGCGGTTCTTTCTTTAGTTATGAAACCCATAAGTTTCAAGGCAGAGAAAAACTTTATGAGTTCTTTAAAGACAATACCAAAGAGGCTGTTAAGATTAAAACAGAAATTATGGAGATAGCACTCAGGAGTGTTTAAATGCAACTTAAAAAAGTGAAGAAATGGTCTAAGATACTTTATACTTCTCCTTGTTATGGTTTTGAGATAAAAGAACAATTAGTAAAATATAGTTCAAGTCCTTTATTTGGTCATTTTCATAATGATAAAAGAAGTTATAAGATTAAAATCATTGTTGAACAACTCCTTCAGCCGAAAGCGAGTCTTAAATGCCATTAAAAAAATCTTCTGGACAGATGTATTCTTGGGTTGATTATGTCCATAGCCATTTAGGTGGAGAATGTCCGCATAGATGTAGTTATTGTTATGTTCAAAGGAATAGGTTTGGGGTAAGCCCAAGATACAAAGGTGAGTTAAGACCTATCTATCAAGAGTTTAAAGTTGAGTATGGTTATGGTAGGACTATCTTCATAGAGCATATGAATGATATGTTTGCCAATGAGATTGACAGCTATTGGATAATAAACATACTTGAACATTGTAGGAAGTATCCTTCAAATACTTATGTGTTTCAGACCAAAAATCCTTCAAGGGCTTTTGATTTTATATCTCATTTCCCAGAGAAGTTTGTGATTGGGACTACTATTGAAAGTAATAGGCTGTATGAAAACATTACCAAAGCCCCTGAGCCAGTATTGAGATTTATGGGTTTGATGTTGTTCAAGGCAAGAAAGGTTTTGGGAGGGAAAAATATGGAGATTTTTATAACCCTTGAGCCTATATTAGATTTTGATGTGGACGCTTTGATAGAATGGTTTAGAACTTTACAACCTGACTTTATCAATATAGGTGCTGATTCCAAAAATTGCCACTTACCAGAGCCTTCCAAAGAGAAGATTTTGGAGCTTATGTCTAAGTGCGGAGAGCATAATATTCCCATTAGAAAGAAAGTTAACCTAACAAGGATAATAGGAGGATAAAATGGAGCCAAGAGGAGATGAAGGTGAAGTTTTAATTGCAATAACAATAGCGAAAGATAAGGAGCATTGTATAATTGAATTTCCTAAGCCAGTAGCTTGGATAGGATTGCATAAGGATGGAGTTGAGAAACTTATCAAAACTCTGCAAGAGAAAGTTTCCGAAATGGAGCAAAATAGTGAGAAAGTGTAGAGAATCTGGTTGTGAGACAATATTGCGTCATTCAAATATAGGGCGTTATTGCAGCGTTCATCAGTATAAAAGAAAAGAGAAGGTATTGGATAAAAAATCTTTGCCTGAAGAGAAAAAATCCAATAAATGGAAACAACTGACTAATTGGGAAGATGACATTAAGAAAATAATGCACGCAACAGAAACATTTAAAAAAGATAATTGGGTTATATGCAAAAAAAGAGTAAAGATTATTGAAGGCGTAAATCATAAAGGTAAACTTAAAAAAGAAGTTGATAAAGAATATTCTTATTATAAGTATGCTGTATTTGTCAGGACAGAAAAGGGAAAGTATCTGAATAAAAATAATATTGTAAAATGTCAGGGTAAATAAATGAATCATTATAGAGCAAGAACTTTAATCCCAGGATGGAAGGTAGATAAATCTTTATCAGGTAAAACTCTCGTAGCCGTTCCAGAAGAATCCCTGAAAAGAAGCAAGGCAGTTGAATATAATAGGCAAATTATGGTTGTTAGCGGAGAACCTTTGTGGAAAATAAAGTTCAAAGACAAATATAATAGGGATAAAGAATATACCCTGCTTTATTATGAATGGATACCCAAGATTGAAGGAGATTTATTCAAATGACAATAAAATGGCTTGAAAAAGATAATAGGCAAAGAAAATCAAAAATGCAAGAAAGAAGAACAGCCAAAAAATTATCAGGCAGGGTTCAGGCTGGCTCTGGAATGTTTCAAGGTGCAAAGGGTGATGTAAGGACAGATATAGAACTCATTGAAAACAAAAGGACAGATAAAAGCCAAATTACTATTAAGAAATCTTGGCTTGAGAAGATAAGGAGAGAAGCTATAAAAGATAATAGAATACCTGTATTGTCAATTGAAATAGGTGGTAAGAATTACTATATTATTGAGGAGTGCTATTATGGAAACTAAAGCAAAGATTGAAGAGAAGGTTATAAAGGGTAAATTTGTAAGTGTAACGCTTACGCCAGAGAATGCCAATAGAATAGTGGAAGTATTGAATTCTTTACTTAAAAAGACCAAACCAGATAGATATGAAGAATTTATTATAAAAGACCTGATGCAAGCCCTTGAAAGTCCTGACAAGGCAGAAGAACCTATTAAGATATTAAGCCCTCATCCCGTAATAGAGGAAGGGAAGAAGGAAACGAAGGTAGAAAAGAGGGAAGAGAATGAGTTGGTAGGTTTGATTTCATCTGAAGATAAAGTTAAAGCTATAGAGCAGGTAAAGAAAAGATTAGACCCTAAGAACGAAAAACCAATGCAGGTCTTTATTCAGGAAAGCATAACATTTGGGCAAAAGCAATTTAAGATTCAAACAAGACCTAAATCAAATACAGTGGAGGATTTCTTTGACTGGTTATGTGAAAATAATATCATTGATACTGCTGGCAATCCTATTCCTAAGCGTTAGATTTGGGATGTTTAAGATTACAGGTTATTGTCCTTGTCAAAAGTGTAGCGGTAAGTGGGGAAGGTTTACCCATACAGGTATTTTAGCCAAAAAAGGTGTTTGTGCAGTAGATACAAAAGTAATACCATTTCATAGTGTAGTGTTTGTATCTGGATTAGGTATGTTTGAAGCAGAAGACACAGGAGCAAAGGTTAAAGATAAACATATAGATATATTCTTTAACAACCACGAAGATGCGGTTAATTTTGGTATCAAGAGGAGGTTTGTGATATGGCTGATATAAGAGAATGTTTTTGGATTGATAATAAGACCTGCCCTTATTTACAGAATGTAAATATAATACAGGATGGAAGCAATTATGTTATGGGTGTTGATAAAATAGATACTGCTATGTTGGAACATTTTTCTATCAGTGAAATATGTTCTAATTGTCTTATGGCAACATATATTAAAGTTAGGAGTAGGGTATGACAGAAGTTATTGCTAAGGAAATAATAAAGCGTGTTAAATGTAAGGAATGTCAGAGATTTAAAGAGAGAATATGTCTATGGTTTGAAAGAAAGCGGTCAACTGGCAAAAAAAGAATATGTAATTATTTCTCTAAAAAGTTTATAGTTAAAAGAAACATACCTTCAGCACCTAAGCCATTGAGCAAAGAAGAAAGTCGTAAGCAAAGACAAAGAGATATAGAAAACTTGGCTATGTTGAATGATGTAAAAAGGAATTACGAACAAAAGAAGTTGTTAGATGTAGCATTAAGACAGCAAGAGCATAAGACAGAATTTATTAAATTAAAAAAGCCAAATATATTTAAACGTATTTTTAGAAAGATATGGCATTAGCAATTTTAATATTGCTTTCTTTGTTAATACTTTTAACCTTACAAAATCAAAGGGCTAAGGTAAGGAAGTGCCAATCTATGAGTTGTGGGCATAACATTAAAGGCAGGTGTAAGTTAATAGAGATAGATATTTATGACAATGGAGCTTTGGGAATTTGTTTATGGCATACTTCTTCTATGGATAAGAGAGTTTTAGAGCCTTATAAACAAGGCAGAGAAATCGGCAAAAAAGATGGCGAGATAAAGATATTAGATAACTTAATCAAAGGAATGGAAGACAATCAGGCAGTTAAAGACCCTAAGAGGTTTGCAGAATGGATGAAAAAGCATTTAAAAGACCAGAAGTAGATGACTTCTTAAACAGATACCATAAGTTTATTACTCAACTTGAAATAATACGCAAGGAAAGGGAAAACAGAAAAGAAAATGACCCTGACTTAGAAATGATGAATTGGAGGTTTATAAAAACTTGTATTAACCCAATGGAAGAGGCTTGGGCGAAGTTAACTGATAAGGAGAAGGAATGCCTGATACCCATATTGCTCCAAAAGAAAAAGTTGGATACTGTCAAAGATGCGGAAGATGTTGTCAAGGAAAGTTCCTATGGGAATCATTTAACGAAGAAGAAAGAAAGCAGTTAAAACATATATTTGATATGTTTAGTGTTGACCCAAGTAAGTTAAAATGTCCAAAACTTGAATATAGAGGTGGTGTTGCAGTATGTTTAGATTATGTTAACAGACCGCAGTTTTGTAAGGACTTTCCATCTTCAGAAAAGGATTCAATAGAGGGATGTGGGTTTAAGTTTGAGGAAAAGAAATGAAGAAAGAGATATGCCGAGAGTGTGGTAAAAGCGTAAGGATGGGAAGTGGAAGGTTTGTAAATAGGGTAGTTGATTTAGATACTGGAGAATATACCTGCGAAGAGTGTGATATAAAATTGAGAGGAAAAGATGAATAAGAAATATGAACAATTTTGTTTAGAGTCAAATCGCATTGAAGGTGAAGATAGAATAAATCCTGGCGACATTAGGACAGTAGAATATGTTCTTGAAGAAATAGATATATCAAATGAATCCGATATTTTGTATATTCACGAAATTATAGGTAAATATCTTAAGAAACATTGGGTTGGGAAACTTAGAAAAGTTGATGTCCAAGTTGGTCTCTTTCTACCGCCAAGTTATACAGAAGTTCCAAGGTTAATGAATGACTTCGTAAAAAAACTTCCTAAAATGGATTCTTGGGAAGCCCATAATGAATTTGAGAAAATACATCCATTCCAAGACCTAAATGGTAGGGTAGGTAGGTTGATTTGGTTAAGTAAAGCAGTAGTAAGGGAAGGATATAAATTTAATATATCTTTTTTACAATGTTTTTACTACCAAACTTTACAACACTATGAAAATGGAGGTGTAAAATGAGTATAAAAGATATTATCAATTGGATAAAGGGCAAAAGAAAAAAAGCCGTTAAACTGTTTTACAATACTCAGATGAGTGAACCAGACCAGCCGAGAGCAGCGGACAACTCTCTTTATACTTGGCAACAAGATTCTAAATCACCGCCACAAGATAATAGGAAAGAAGTAAAACCTAAAGATGTTCTTTCTGAAATATTCTGTAAAGATGATGAGATACAGGTTGATTTGACCAATCTCAAAGAGAAGATTAAGGCAATCCAGAAAAGGCGTGATTTTATGAAGGAAGAATTGAATTTGACTGCTGGTGATGAAGATAGGGCTTTAAGTTATCTTGAGGCAAGATTTCTCTATACTAAAATAAAGGCAAGGTTTACTTGGAAGGTTACTACCAAGCAGAAAGTCAAAGAATTAACTGATAAATATAAATTACAAGTCGCATCTTTGAATAGTTATCAGAAATGCGTTCCTACAGAAGCCCTTGATGAGATAGAGAAGTTCCTCAATGTGTATAGGCAAGTAAGCAACTTTAAGAATAGCCTGATAAAAGAACCCATTATCCAATTGATAGTTGATGTTGGTGGTGCTGAACATAGAAAAGACCCTATTATCCTTGCCAGCTCTCCATTTGGAGACTTCTGGTATGTTTTAGGAGCCTGGGACAAAGAGGTCGCTATAGTTGATGAATTATTCCTAAGATGAAGCCTACAATTAAAAACAGGATTAAACTCTGGTGGCATTGCTTAATACATTTACATAGAGAAGTGAGGGTTGGAAAAGGAAATGCTTTTTGGTTTATTATAACAAGTATTAGTTGTTCCGATTGTGATTATGGAAGTGAATAGATTGCGGGGTAGTGGAGTAGAACCACGCCTGCCTTATAAACAGGAAATCGTGAGTGCAAATTCCACCCCCGCTAATGTAAAGGAAAATAATGAAACTTAAACAAAGAGAATTATGCCATAATTGCAATAAAGAAGTAGATTTTGAATTTGATGATGTTACTGTCAAGCAAGTTATTATTTGTCCTAATTGTGGACACGAACATTGGAGAGAGTTAGATGAAGGAACGATTATAAATATTAGGGCATTTATGGGAGATAGACTTTACATTGCCGAACCCATAGACCATATTTGTATGATGCAAGAAGATGTAGTAGCTTCAACGCCAATTGAATATAAGACATTTAAAGTAATCGGACAAACTGCTGATGGAAGACCTATCATAGAAAAGACAGAAGAAACAATAAATGGTATTTCTACCGAACAAACTAAGAGAGTGTCTGAGAGAAGGTGGGGTAGGGATAGAAAACAAGGAGGTTAAAATGGGGCGAAGATATGCTTATTTTTGCGATGAATGTAAAAGAGATTTCGGTGATAAAAGTCATTTAAACATCAAAACATTTAATACAAGCAGTCCTTTGTTTATATCTTTTTATGATTCCAAGCTTAAAGATTGGAAACAAAGACCAGTTACCTTTCCATCTGGAAACAGTGAATCTCATTTTTGCGATATAAACTGTTTGAAGAGTTATGTAGAAAAAAGGGTGAAGCTTATATTGGAGCAAATTAAAAAGGGGGCATAATGGCAGAAAAGGTATATGTGATAGGTGCAGAGGAAAAGTTTGATTTTGGCGGAGGTAAATTAGCAAAGCTATGTAAGGATAATAGCATACTTATCAAGTGTGAACAATGTCCTACGCAAGTATGGGTTTCCTTAAAAAACACTGATAAGACAGCTATATGCTTTCCTTGTGCCTTTAAGATGAAAAAAGAAAAAGCAGGAACTCAAGATGAGGCAAGGTTTGTTTTGTCTTCTGCGGATATGGAAGAAGCGATAGGAAGCATAGTAAAATCAGAGAAGTTAAACATTGAAAAGATAATGGAGCTTATAATAACCGCTAAAATAAAAGAATGTTCTTTAAATAATGTAAGTCCTGGCGAAGCACTGCTTGAAATAGTAGATGGTTTAATGTTCTCAACTGTAAAGTTTATGGCAGAATTAAGTGCTTCTTCCCATATGTCCAAAGAACAGTTTGGGAGTTTCATTGATAAGATTCTAAAAGATGTCAAGTTTTTCTCTTTAGAGATATTTGATAAATGCGTAGAGAAATTGAAGGACTTTAATAAGGAGGATGATAATGGAAAACGAATTTAAGTTTGAAGTAGCAACATCAGTAAGATTAACATATAAGAAGAATACCAGAGTGTTTATTGTAGAGAGAAGTATACAGGAATGTCCTGCTGGTATTCAAAAGCATTATATAGGTAGGGTTCATTATAGTGGTAAATATGGTGGAATAAACGATAAAAACCTTACTTCCTTCAATGAGGTAGAATTAGAGGCTATTCCAGAGCCAAGCCCTAAATTACAAGAACTAATAACTAAGAGAGATGCTTTAAATCTTGAGAAAATAACCTTAATTAAACAGCAGGATTTTGAGAAAGCATCTGCTATTAGAGATGAGGAAAGAAAACTTAACCTTGAAATAGAGCTTTTACAAGGGCAAGAGGAGGTTTAAATGCCAAGAGGAGTAATGTGTGATGCCACGGGTTGTATAAACAATAGAGATGGAGAATGTGACGCAGATGAAATCACGTTAGATTATACAGGCAGTTGTGAGGTTTATGAGGAAAAAAAGGAAGTAGATAGGAGTTAAGATGGAAAAGAAACTGATAAAGTTATGTCCAGTTTGTCAAAAATACTTTTATGCAAATATGCCACATTGGGCAAAGTCTGGTAAATGCAAAGAACCAGATAAACTTATGGAAGACTTTAGAAAACAAAATGACATACCTCCATATGAAGTATGGCATTTTTCTTATCATACTGAGAATCATTACTGGTTTCCTCAGTATGACCAAGAAGCAACACAAAGAAACTTTATGAAGATGGTTTACAATAAATTATTTTTGGAAGGGATAATTTGACCCAGAGAAATAAAGACAAGCCTGTGGTTCCCACTACAGAAGAAAGTGGCGTTAAAATTGGGGATTGAGATAACTCTGCCCAATCCGTTTTTCAATGTGAGACTGTTCCCAATTACTGAAGGTCTCAAGGACGGTAAACGGCTTAACACGAATCCGTCAGCAGGTTTTCTCTGGGAAAGTAAATAACTAAAAATGATTATTTACAGAAAATAACGCAAAAGGAAGACTAAAATGATTAAGATGATTATTGGAATTTTATTATTCGGTATAACTACGATTATTCCAATTTATATTACAAGTGATGATTTTCACTGCTGGGGTAAAGAGGAGTGGTTGCTGGTTTTACTTATTTTAGCTATCAACCTTTACTTCTTATTGGCTGGTTGGTTAGTATGGAGATAAGGAAATGAAGAGTTGGAAGATTTGGAAAAGTTATAAGAATTGGAAAAGTTGGATAGAAGTAGTTCCTGATTATGATTGGATTTATGATGTTATGGAACTTACAGGGTTTGACTATCCCACTGTAGCGTTTGCGTATTATTTATTAAACAGATGAGTAATAAACTCAAGCCTTTTCCACAGGCAATTCTTTCTTTATTGGCTTCTATATTTTGTGTTGTGGCTGTAATCGGCATAGGTATATGGAACTTGTTTAAAAAGAGGAATTAAAATAAATGCCTGAATATTTTATCCGTTATTCTAAAGCATTCCAATGTGGTGGCAAAATGATAAAAGATGAAAAATATGTCTTTATTAAGGCACGTTCAGGAGCAAAGGCTTGGGTTAAATGCACTATGCAAGAGTCTAATTTCAATGGCATACGCTTACTTGATATAAGGAGACTTTAGATGAAGACAAGGGATTTTATTGGTTTAAAGTTTAGAGAAGCAGAAAAGAAGTTTGGTAGTAAAAACTTAGAATTGGCTTTAGAACAATTTGAATTAAACACTTGTGATAAATGCACTATGATTGACCTTTCTTCTGATTTGGTGTGGATTACAGAAGATTTTAAGCCAAGAAAAAATGAAAAACCTGATAAAAAGTTTTATGAGTATTGGAGTGATAGTGCTTTATGTGAAAAATGTTATTTAGAAGAGATAAAGAAAAGATGATAAGGCTATTAAAAAGATTATTCAAAAGAGAAAAAGATGATGGCTTTGATAAGGCAAGAGAGAATGTAGCGAAGGAATGTCTTAAGCGAGGTGGCATAATCTCTGGGAAAATGTATGAAGATGGCACTTATACAATTGATGAAGAAGGTTTTTGTAAATGTTCAAAACCAGAGCCTTATTATAGTTATAATTTTAGTGCGGATAAGATACCTTGTAAGAATTGCGGTTTGATTATAAAACGTGATAACCTTTGCCAATAATTTTTTTGCCTATTTTCCCATCCTATTCTTGAAGCTTGATTTAGGGGTAGAGGGGTGAGCCTTTGGTTGCGTTCAAGGCGTGGTGGGCTTGTCAGGAGGCAAAAATAGGGCTAAAAGGGGTGGTAAGGCAAGTTTTGGGGATTTTAAGCTGAAAGGAGGTGAAGATGTCTCACGATAAGAATAAGGGCAAAAAAGACAAGGGTAAGAAGAAAAAGAAGTAATAAGACATAACTAACTGATACATAACCATATAAGGAGGAAATAAAATGGTAAAATTTCAGAACCCATTTAGGAAACAACCAGTTGTAGACCCAACTAAACCTCAGCCAGAAGTAGAGACAGCTATAGTGATAATCCAATATGAGAATGGCGGTCCCTCTGTAGGATTTCTTAATGTTGGAGGTATTAAGGTTAAAAGAGTGGCAACTATGAATGATATGTTCAGAATGGTTTGTGAAGTTCAGCAACAAATAAATACAATAAGTATTTGCGATAGAGTAATGAATATCCTACAGCCTAAACAACCAATCAATATCCCAGTTAATGTGCCAGGATTAAAGAGAGAAGAAGCAGAAATTAGAGGATATGGTCCAGAAGAGAAGAAAGTAGAGGATAAAGTTGAAAAGCCTGATAATGTTGTTGATAATCAAGAGGCTCCAAAAGAGCCTGAACATCCTGCTTAGACAACATTGGGCAGTATTCGCTAAAGAACAGGAAGTTTTTGATATTCTTGTTCATAAGGAATATAGGGAAAATTGTGGCAAGCTTACTTTCAAGGGGAAGCAAGTTAAAATAATTTATACCCTGTATTTTCCAGATAAGAAACGCAGAGACTATTCCAACTATTCCCAAAAGATGCTTGATGATAGTTTAGTCAAGGAAGGGATTATAGACGATGATAACAGCGAAGTAATAGTTGAGGAAACTGTTAGGATAAGATACGATAAAAGCAATCCAAGAACTGAGATAGCAATAAAGGAGGTAGAATTCAATACAAATACTTGACAATAAACTAAAAATATGTTATGTAGGAGGTGATGAATATGTTGCTGACCGTAACCGAAGTGGCTAAGTTATTAAGGCTTGATAGACAAACTATCTACAGGAAGGTTAAGGATGGCTTGATACCACATACCAGAATTGGTAGTAGTATTAGGTTTGATAGCGAGGCTATTGACAGATGGATGCTTAATCAATCTATGGCTTTTAATAAAAAAGGAGTGATTTGATGGAGATAAAGCAATTTGAAACCATAGAGCTTGACATCAAGGATATTAAGAGACCATTAAAGAATCCTAATAAGATGTCAGACTTTATGTTTATGTCTTTGGTGGAAGGTATCAAAAAAGATGGGTTTATCTATCCTTTGATACTTCGCAAGGAAGACAGCAGGATAATTGATGGAGACCATAGGTATTTGGCTGCTATTGAAGCAGGATTAAGCAAGGTTAAATGTATCTTGCTTGATGTAACCGAAGAAGAATCCATAAAGATAGGTATAGGTCTTAACCAAAAGAAAGGATATTTTGATTACGTTGAATTAAGAGACATCCTTACTGAAATGGAAGATAAAGACTTACCTGCTCTTTCATTGGATACAGGTTTTACTGAAATAGAACTTCAAAGGTTGCTTGAACAAAGCACCTTTGATAATGATAAACTAATAAAACAAAAACTTGCAGAGATAGGGATACCTACGGATAAGATAGATGCTATGGCTGATGTTTATAAGACTGGAAACTTCCAAGAACTGCCAAAATCAGACCTAAAGGGCAATCAGGAAGGAATAAGGTATCCTTTAATCTTTTTTGTTGACTCTGAAGAATCTTATAACTTTCTAAAAGACTTTTTCAAGAAAGAAGGAAGCAAAGAACCAGATACCAATAAATTGATGGAAATGGTAAAAAATGCCTGAACTTGAAGCAAAGAATTACCAATCTCCAAGGGCATCTTATGAGTATATGGACTGTGCTTTGCCATTGACCTTTGACCAATACTCCATCTGCTCATATAATTGTCTTTACTGCTTTGCCTTTTATCAGAGGGCTATGAATGCTCAAAGTGCAGAAGACTTCTGGAAAAGGAAAGTTTATGCCGTAGATGTTGAGTGGTTAAAGTCAATTTTCAAAGGTGAAGAAACAGATAAGGGATATCCCAAAAAGATAAAGGCAATGATAGACCAAGGCATTCCTCTTCATTGGGGTGGCTTATCAGACCCAGCTGATGAATATGAAAAGAAATTTAAAGTAGGCTATGAGTTAATAAAATTCCTCAAAGAAATAAATTATCCCACCTTATTCTCCATAAAAGGAGATGCTTTCCTGCTACCTGAATACCAAGAGATTTTTAAGGGTAGCAAAAACTTCAAATTCCAATTAAGCATCATTTCAGCAGATGACAAGTTAGCACCCAAGATAGAACAGGGCGTTCCTATACCTACCAGAAGGCTGGAAGTGATGAAGTCCTTGAATGATTTGGGATGCGAGGTGATACTACGCCTGAGACCTTTCATTATAGGCTTCTCTGATAAGACAGTAGAAGAGTTAATGGTAAAGTCAAAAGAAGCAGGTGCTTCCGCAGTAAGCCTTGAGTTCTTCTGTTTGGAAAGTCGTGCTGCTGGATACTTAAAAAAGCGTTATGAACAGATGAATGAAGTCTTGGGATTTAACGTATATGACTATTACAAGTATCTAAGCAGGGGTAGTATGGGAGGATATAGAAGGCTTAACCCATATACCAAAGCAACCCACGTTGAGAAAGTGTATAAGTTAGCAAGAAAGTTAGGTATGAGGTTTGCCTGTAGCGATGCCCACTTTAAAGAACTTAATGATACGGGTTGTTGTTGTGGACTTGATAACTCTTGGAACTGGACAAGAGGTCAATTTACCAATGCCCTGATAATAGCGAGGAAGTGCGGTCAGGTCTGTTGGAAGGATATAGAGAAAGATACTGAATGGGAAAGGTTATGGAGATTCTCTGAGGTAAGGAACTGCGGAGACTGGAAAAGATACAGAAGGCATAAGTTATGGGATTGCCGAATAGCCAAGAAGAATATCTGGAATGACCCTAATGATATAAACTCTCCCTATAGATATTTTGAAGGCAGGATGTTGCCTGATAAGTTAGATGAGGATGGAAATGTAATATACAAATATTCAAAGTTTAGTTTAGAAGACCAAATAACCGATGAAAATAGCATTACCAAGTAGAGGTAGAGTTAATTTTCCTGCTACATCATTTCTGCAAAGCGTAGCACAAGATGTCTATGTCTTTGTAGACCCGCCAGATACCCTCGCATATTCCCAAGCTAAGTTAAGTTTCAACATAGTAGATGTCCACGAAGTGAAAGGTCTTTATTATGTGATGAACTACATCCTCAATTTTATGCAATACACTTGTGATAAAGTTATGATTATAGATGATGATGTTCAGGGTATATACGTAAGACAAGGATTAACTAAAGGAGGATATCCAAAACTTGTAAAATTAAACGACCTTCAACCAATGTTTTGCGATGTGGAAAAGATAATGAATGATTTTGATTTGGCTATCTTACACCTACATCAAAACCATTATAACTGGATGAACTTAGAGCTTGAGTTAGGTAAGGTAGGAGGATACCACGTAACCTTTGTTGATAATAAGAAAATAGCCAAAATAAGATATGATGAAAGTCTCAAACTAAGAAGTGATACAGACTTCTATATCCAGATGTGTAAGGCTGGATTAAGAATGGCTACTTATTATAAATATGCCTATGTGTCTGATTCTCTTAAAGTAGATAAGCAAGGTGGATGTTTGGCTGATAAAGATACCATAGAGAAGACTAAAGATTATTCCCAAGCAGTAGTTGACAAATGGAAAAACCCTTATATTAGAATAAAGCAGGATAAGCATACAGGAAGATGGGGAGTAATTGTAAATTGGAGAAAGCTGTATCCTGAACCTTTTTGGGAAAGGTATGGAGAATATGCGTGTAGTAATACCAAGCAAAGCAAGACCAAAATTTCCTTCATCTAAAGTATTTCACAAGCCTATTGTGTTTGTTGAACCGCAGGATTGGAAAATATATGCGGAAAATAACAATGGTATTAATATTGTTCAAATGAATGCTGATGATAAAGGAATATCATTCGCAAGAAATTATATACTTGACTTTATGAAAGACGAAATATTTTGTATGGCTGATGATGATATTACTGCTATCTATAAAAAGGAAGGTAGTAAATTTATTAAGTTATTAGATTTATTAGATACTGAAGAATTTCTTAATGATATGGAAGGGATAATGATAAATTCCAAAATAGCAATGCTTGGATTACCTACCAAAGCATATAGCTGGTGTAAAGATAAGGTAATGGACTTTAATACTAAATTAATGAATCTGATATTTATAAACGGAAAGTTATTATATCCGTTAAGATATGATGAAAACATTAAGCACGGAGAAGACGTGGATATGTTTATTCAGATAGTAAGAAGCGGAAGGACTAACGCAATGTATAACTTATTTACTTATACAAATGCAAAGTCAGGCAAGTTGACAGGAGGTTGTCAGTTAATAAGAACAGACGGAGATATGATAAGAAGTCTGAGTTATATGAACCTTAAATGGGGAGAAGGGACTGTTAAGGGCAAGATGAAAAATGGTATCTTGTGCCATACAGTAAAAATAAAATGAAAATAGGAATATTGACATTCCCAATAGGAAAAGTAGGCGGTATCATTACCAATGTGGTTAATTTTGAGAAAGGTTTGGTAAGGTTAGGACATCAAGTTGAGAAGTATTTTATTACGACTAATCTTAGAAAGAAACCAGATAAAAATGATTTTGGTTGGGAGTGTCTTGGATATGAAAATGAGGCTTGGCATAAAGAATATCTTGAGAAAGTCAATATCCTTGATTTAATCATTTGGGCGGTATGTTGTCCACATTTAACAAAATCTTATATCAAAGATACTTGGAAGAAATGTTATAACATAAAACCGAAACAGATGGCTTATATTCACGATAACTATTATGAAAAATATTATCCTTGGTTTATAGACATACCATTAAAATATCAGGTTAATTTGATATGTCCTTATCAATATATGTATGATGGTATAAAGAACCTTACTGCAATGAAGGCAATCATAGATAATCCATTAGAACTTAATGAAGTAGGCTTATATACTGAGAATAAAAAAGACACAATTGTTGACCATAATAACTGGAAAAGTATTAAGCATAAAGAGATAGTTGTTAAATATGCTGATAAAATAAACGGCAGGATAATAATGTATGGAGACCACGCTACCAGAGAATACAGGGAAGCCGTAGCAATGCCCAACTTCAAACTAATAGAAGATAAAGGATGGGCTACCAGAGAAGCAATATATGAAGACCTTAAAAGAGCAAAGATTGTTACAGATATGTGCAAGCGTGGTAATGTTGACAGTATCTATGACTATACCATAACAGAAGCAATAGCATATGGTTGCATACCAGTTTTACAGACCAAAATATGCCCAAGGCATAAAGGTTTATTTGTAGTATATGGCGAAGGAGAAAAGTTACCCAGCGTGATAAATAACTTAATGAAGAGTTTTAATCTCTTTGATGATTTAAGGGCTAATAACCTAAAGTTTCTTGATACAATAAAGCCAGAAAAAATAGCGAAAAAGATTTTAGATTATAGCCAAATGATATATAAGATAGGAGAAGTATATGTCTAAAGTTGCTTTAATAACAGGTATCACTGGACAGGATGGCTCATATTTGGCTGAATTGTTGATGGAAAAAGGCTATGATATTCACGGAGTAATTAGAAGGGCAAGCACATTTAACACTAAGAGAATAGAACACATTATAGATTCAGAAGATAAAAGATACTTGCATTATGGAGATTTGGCGGACGGCTTTGATTCTTTGCTTTATGAACTACAGCCTGATGAAGTGTATAACATAGCCAGTATGAGCCACGTAAGGATATCCTTTGATATACCTGTTTATACAGGAGAAATAACTGGGATAGGAGTAACCAGAATCTTAGAAGGTATTAAAAGGGTAGGTTTAATTAAGAAGACCAAGTTTTATCAGGCATCCTCAAGTGAGATGTTTGGTATATCTCCGCCTCCTCAAAATGAGAATACACCATTTCAACCTGTAAGTCCTTATGGTTGTGCCAAGCTATATGGCTATTGGATAACTAAAGTATATCGGACAGGGTATGGTATGTTTGCTTCCAATGGTATCTTGTTTAATCACGAAAGCCCACGCAGAGGAGAGAACTTTGTAACCAGAAAGATAACCAGAGCAGCTGTAAGAATTAAATTAGGGGTTCAAGACAAAATCTATCTTGGCAACCTTGATGCTTTGAGAGACTGGGGATATGCCAAAGACTATATGGAAGCTATCTGGATGATTCTGCAACAGGAAAAGCCAGATGACTTTGTAATTTCAACAGGAGAGAACCATACAGTCAAAGAGTTTGTTGAGGAAGTGTTTGGTTATCTGCACTTAGACCCTTGGAAGTATATAGAAATAAAGGACAGGTTTAGAAGACCTAATGAAGTTCCTGCCCTATGCGGAGACTCTGCTAAAGCAAGGAAGATATTAGGGTGGGAACCGAAGGTGAAGTTTAAGGAGTTGGTAAAGATGATGGTTGACGCTGATTATAAAGAAGCCATCACAGAACTATGGGGGAGTAAAACTCAAAATGAAACTAACTAAAGTCCACGAAGATTCAAGAGGAGTAACCTATTCATTAGAAGGCGATTTGGAAGCCATAATGAATTATCCAGAAGTTGCCATATTCAAAACAAGAGCAGGAAAAGCAAGAGGCGGTTGTATTCATCATATTAATAGAGAGTTTGTCTGCGTATTGGAAGGTGAGATTGGATATGTCTTTGGAGAAGACAAGACAAGGAAGTTAATGTCTGCGGGTGATTCTTTTTGCATACCTAAATCAACGCCTCACTACTTTTATTCTATTACAGACTCTATTGTAATGGAATGGGGTGCTACTCTTGCTGAGAAAAAGGTTAAGCATCCTGCGTTTAGGCAGGTAGTTGACAAGATAAACGAAGGAGAGTTATGATAAAGCAATATGAGCCTTACTTTGGCAAGGAAGAAGCAGATGCTTTGACAGAGTATATGAAGTCAGGCGGTTGGATTACAGAGTTTAAGAAAACCGCTGATTTTGAAAATAAGATAAAAGACTTCTTAAAGGTAAAATATTGTTCGGTAGTTAATAACGGAACTATCAGTTTGACATTGGCACTTTTGGCAGTAGGCGTTAAGGCTGGCAATGAGGTGATAGTTCCCAATCTGACTATGATAGCCACTCCAAACGCAGTAAGGTTGATGGGTGCAAAGCCCATATTTGTAGATGTTTGCAAAGAAAATCTCTGTATGGATTTAGAACAAGCTATCACAAAGTTCAACAAAAAGACAAAGGCAGTTATATATGTGTCTCTAAACGGCAGGTCTCACGAAGCAGAATTAGATGTCTTTAAGAAGAAGTGTGCTGATTACAAGATAGCCTTTATAGAAGATTCTGCACAATCATTTGCCTCTAAGAACTATGATGGTTCTTTTTGCGGGACTACTGCTGATATAGGTTCATTCTCATTCAGCATACCAAAGATAATCTCAACAGGGCAAGGCGGTTGCTTAGTTACCAATAACGAAGCATACGGAGAGAAGATAAGGAAACTCAAAGACTTCGGCAGGGAAAGTGGTGGCATAGATATTCACGATGAGTTTGGTATTAACTGCAAATTCACTGACTTACAGGCTGTGGTAGGTATAGTTCAGATATCTTATCTGCAAAGCAGAATAAACAAAAAGAAAGAAATATACAGGTCTTATCAAGATAAATTAAAGTCAGTAAAAGCCATAGAGTTCATAGACACTGACCTTAACTATGTTACGCCTTGGTTTATAGACATTTATACCAGCAACAAACAAGAATTAAAAGAAAGTCTATCATTGAAGGGTATTGGAACAAGAGATGTTTACCCACCTATAAGCAAACAGAAAGTATACAATTTAAAAGATTCATTCCCTATAACAGAAAGGTATTCAAGCAGGGGGTTATGGCTTCCTTCATCGTTTAGTTTGACAGAGAAAGATATAGAGTATATATGCTGTTCAATAAAGGAGATATACAATGTTAAAGATTGAGTTCAAGAAATCGGCAAGTATTTACGATATGGTATATGCAAAAAGGAATTACAAAGAAGAAGTTAATTATCTTGATGTTATAATAAAAAAGTATGGCATTAAAAGAAAACTATTAGATATAGCCTGCGGAACTGGTAAACACATATCGCTATTCTGCAAGAAAGGATATTCTGTTAAAGGTGTTGATATATCTCCAGATATGATAAAAGTTGCAAAGAAAAACTATCCTAATATAAGGTTTATCTGTTGCCCTATTGAAGAATTAAACAGAGAGATTAAGGGATGGTATGAAGTTATAACCTGCTTATTCAATGCTTTAGGCTATATTACTCCAAATGAAGTTTTATCAATAGTGTTAAATCAGGCGTATCTTACCTTAGATGAAAAAGGTTTGTTTATATTTGATTTCAGAAATGGGATACCATACCTAAAAGAGCATAGTCCTATTACATACAATGAGAATATAATAGGGAAATATAAAGCTTCAAAACTTTCCTTTCATAAAATAGATGAACTAAAAGATTTGACTACATCTGATAATATATTCTGTGTGAAAAAAGGTAGTAAGATAGTAAAGGAAATTAGAGAAATACACAACATTAGACATTTCTTTCCTTTAGATTTAGAATATATGCTTTACAAGGCTGGTTTTAAAAAGGTAATAATGTTTCCTTGGCTAAAATTTACCCCATTACAATCAAATGACTTTCAGGTAACTTGCATAGCAATCAAATGAAAAAGGTAGTTAAGAGGTGGGGATACTATAAAGTTCTGGCTAAAGGTAAAGGATATAAAGTTAAGTTGTTATATCTCAAGCCTTTAGGGAAAACGAGCCTGCAAAGACACAGATATAGGAGTGAAATATGGGTATTCTTAGACAGTGAAGAGGTAAAGATAACAGATAGATTCCAATGGCATCAATTAAACAACCTAAGAACCAAGGGGCTAAAGTTAATAGAAGTCCAATTAGGTATATGTAAAGAGAGAGACATAGAACGGAGGAAATAGATGGGAGAAGAGGATAATAAATCAAAAAATGAAGTTGTTGTGCCACAAGAGGTTAGCAAAGAGCAAGGGCAAATAACAAATCCAAGAGGTGCTGGAAGGAAATCTGTAGAGGAGAATCCATTATTACAGAGAGAGTATCATCAGATGTATTATCTCAGGGCTGTAATGAGATGGTCTGTAGATAAGGTAGCAAATGCTTTTGATAAAAGTCCTGCAACAGTTAAGATAGCCTGTAAATATGCAAGGTCTCAAATGGAAAACTTGGATACTTCTGATGCTATTAAAGATGTGGAAGCAATATGTGATGCTGAAATAACTAAATGTGATAAAGAAGTTACCCTATTGGAAAAGCAAGGAAACATAATCATTTTCCCAAATAGCAACATCTCAGTAAAAATAGCAGAAAAAGACGCAGATGGTAAGGATATATTAGTAGATAAGATTGCCAGCGTGCCCGTGATGGAGAAAGATACAGATGGTAATGATGTAGTCGCAAGGAGAACTGATAAGAACCAGATTAATATAGTAAAGAGAAGAAAGATGGATTATCAAAGGATGTTGTTTGATGCCAAAGGTTTCAGTGTTAAAAACCAGATTTTTCTTTCCAAGAATACCTTTGTAGGTAACAATGGTAATGTTAACTCTGATAATAATGGTAAACTGCCGTTGATAATAGATATAATGACAGAAGAAGATAGGAAGACATTCTTAGGACTTTTGGAGAAATATGGAAGAATCCCTCTTATTACCTCTGATTGAAGAGGCTGATTACTATAACTCTTGGAATCTTGCTTGGATTAAGCAACATCCGCAGTATGAAGAAAGACCAGTTGATGTGGTTACTTTCATAGAACATCCATACTATATGGATGCCAAAGATGAGTGTTGGGATTCTGTCAAGTCGGACTTGAAAGACCTGTTTATTAACTATGATGACCCATTTATGAATTGGTTTTACAATGAAGCAGTATTTGATGAAGGTATAGGCGGTGGAAAGTCTTACAAGTCTTCTGTCATAATTACCTATCTTGCTTACCGCACTTTAATCTTAAAAGACCCACATAAGTTTTTGCACTTGGCTCGTGGTTCAGGTATTTACTTTATGAATATGTCAATACGAGGCGACCAAGCACGCAAAGTTGTATTTGGAGAGATTAACCAAAGAATACAACATTCTCCTTGGTTTAGAAAAAAGGAATACCTGCCTAATCCCAATGTCAAGTCAGAGTTACAGTTACCAAAGAGTATCAACATAGTCCCTGGAAATAGCAAGGAGACCTTTCCTTTGGGTTTTAATCTGCTTGGTGCGGTGATGGATGAGGCAGCTTGGTATACAGAAACTGAAACCCACGATGTGGCTGAAGAGATGTATAATGCTTTACACAATAGGATTAAGAATAGGTTTGGATACAGGGGTATGCTGGTAATGATTTCCTCTCCTCGCTATGTAGATGACTTCACAGAAAAGAAGATGGCAGAAGCACAGAAGCCAAACTCAAGGATATTTTCAAGAAGAAGGACATCTTGGGAAGCCCAACCTAAAGATAGGTTCTGCGGTAAGACATTCGCATTTGGCGGATTTGATATACCAATAGAGTATGAGAAAGAAGTAAATAGGAACTTTGAAAGGTTCAAAAGGGATATAATGGCTATCCCTTCTCTTGCTCTTGAGCCATACTTCAGACAGTGGGAGATGGTAGAAGCAGGGGTTGATAGCACAATACCATACCCATTGGTAAATGATATAGTAATATCAACTTCATTTAAAGGCAATCCTACGCTTAATTACTTTATGCACATAGACCTCTCCTTGACCACTGATGCCACTGGTATAGCAATGTGCCATATGGAAGATGGAATTATAAAAATAGATTTGATGATGCGAATTAAGGCACCTAAAGGACGTGAGATAGACTTGGCAGCCATTAGGGGAATAGTGATAGGGCTTAGGGCAAAAGGTTTCAGCATTAATAAAGTTACGTATGACCAGTTCCAATCAGCCAGTAGTATTCAAGAATTGAACAAGATGGGTCTCAATGCAGAAAGGTTATCCGTAGATAAGGACTTGGCTTGTTATGAAACATTAAAAGAAGGCATATACTCAAGCAGGATTAAGTATTACCTATATGAGCCATTTATGAATGAAATGCAAAGACTTGAGTTAGTTAATGGCAAGAAGGTTGACCATCCTACCAATGGCTCAAAGGATGTGGCAGATGCTGTAGCAGGAGCAGTGTATAACTGCGTTACCAATCAGAATAACTTCCAATTCTGGTTAGCAGGGCAGGGAAAGAAAGCCAAGACAGAAAAAGAAATAATAGAAGAATCTAAGATACTCACTGCTGATGGGCTTGTTCCCTATGGCTACTTTCGGGGTCGTCGTTCATATTGATGGATAAAGAAGAACAAACAAATAGTTGTATAGAAGAGATTGTAAACGAATGTAGAAGTCAACATAGGATTGACTTTAATGATATTTCATTATGCTTTGGAGTATCCAAGCCTGAGCCAACAAAGGATAAGACATTATTCAAGAAGAAAGATTGCGTAAGGCTTTGTTTCGGACAACCAACAGGTCGTAAATTTTGGTTTAAGTGTGATGTCTGTGATGCAGAAAGAATAGTCAGATATATGAATGCTTGTATAGAAAAGATAAGGAGGGTAGATGAGCCAAAAAACATTTGAAGAAACTGTTATCTGCCATAAGTGCTGTGAACCAATTACAAGATGTCCTTGCTGTCAGAAGATGGTATGCGAATGCAAAGAAAACAAGCACACAAAGGGATGCATTATAAAAGTCAAGTTTGATGAGGAAAGATACAATGAATGCCAATCTTAGTATTAACGTAGGTATAGGACTTTACTTCATTGACAAAGAGTTTAGAATCTTTCTTATTGATGATGTTGAAGAGTTAAAAGGCATTGTTGAGCAGTTGTGGGCAGAAAGCTTAGGGTTAACTTAAGGAGGATGGAATGATAGAGATAAAGGCACCAAAGAGAATAGTCTGTTGTGAAGAAAGCGGTTATAAAATATTCCTTGCTGGTTCTATTGAAATGGGCAAGGCAGATAATTGGCAGAAAAGGATTGTAAGAGAGCTAAAAAAAGAGCCAGTTCTTATCTTAAACCCTCGCAGAGATGATTGGGATAGTTCTTGGGTTCAGAGCATTGATAATCCTCAGTTCAGAAAGCAAGTAGAGTGGGAGTTAAAGGCATTAGACATTGCTGATATAATAGTCTTGTGTTTTGACCCTACTACTAAATCACCTATATCGCTATTAGAATTAGGTCTATATGCTAATTCAGGGAAACTCATTGTTCATTGTCCTGAAGGATTCTGGAGAAAAGGCAATGTTGATATAGTTTGCCGTAAATACAAGATACCTATGATGGTAAGCGAGCAAGACTTAATACTAACTCTAAAACAAAGGATATAGAATGATTAAATATGAATATATTAACTTCAGATTGGTGAAACGCAACTTAAAGACTAATATGTATTATGTAGAATCTAAGAAAGGTATCTTTCTTGGACATATCAAATGGTTTGGTAGATGGAGGCAATATGCTTTCTTTCCATTTAAAGATACCGTATTTACCTGTGGTTGCTTAGATGATATTAAAGACTTTATAAAAGGCATTAAAAGAAGGAGGTAGCAATGATAAATAAGGTATATGATTCAATAGGACATTTATTCAAAGCAGTGCTGGCAAAGGATATAAGGTTTGATGCCGATGTTGAGTTTGGTAGTATCAACCAAATAATTGATTGTTGTATGATGGGTAAAAGTGGTTGGGGTGGAAAAAGCTGGGCTATAGCAGGTTACCTGCAAGATGAAGCAGTATTGAATACTATTTATGAAGCATTAATTATATTGCGTGATAAGGCAGAAGAAAAGTATCAGGTGATTATTAAAACTATGCTTGAAAGAATAGATGAGCACCTACCAAATATTGAAAAATACATCAGTGATTTGGTTGCTAATGATAAATTAGAATGGTAAAGAAAATACGCTTTCCTAAAATTAGTTTTAATGATTACTTCTCGCACTCAGTTAAGAAGGAAAGGTCAGTTATTGATTATGAAGGTCTTCTTGTTGAGAACAGCAAGGATATTGAGAAGCACTCTTTAAAGAAGATACACAGAAGAAGTAAGATTCAACAAACACAGCAAAGACAGAAGTTGCAAGAGGAAGGCATTTTATTATAAGGAGGGAATATGGAAGATGATATTAAATTACAAGATGTTTTAAACAGAGTAGAGATTGCAAGGAAGATAATTGAATCACAAAATTTTACAAATGAACAGGTTACTCAGTTATGCGGTTATCTTGGTTTCAATGACACTGCTTTTAAAACCCTGCCATCTGAGAGAAAGTTAAAAGACTATTTATTAGATAAAAACTATTGGATAGAAAGGTTTAAATCTAATTCGCCAAAGGAGTAATTATGCAGTGTCTTAATGAGAATGATGAAGGTAGTAAGTATGGCGAGTTCTGCAAATTAGGTTATAAGCTGTGTTTGGAAGAAAGATGTCCAGACTATAAACCAAGAGAAGGACAGTTGGAAGATGCCTGAGAAAGAACGTAATGATGCCATAGCAGAGGTAGATTGCAAGCGTAAGCCAGAGTGTTGTAAGAATCCCAGATGGGTTAATCAGTTTGGTGATAAAGACTGCTGGTGTATTAACTGCGGTAAGAGGTGTATGGAATGTAGGGAGGATTATTTAAGGACATAGGTATGAAGATTAACTGTGATAAGTGCAAGAAGCAGATATTAGAACAAGGAGCATTAATATTCTCTCCTCCATTCTATTTGACTAAGGCAATAGAGACTGAGTTTTCTAATATGGGTTATGATTGCCTAACAGTTAGGAAAATACATCTTTGTAAAGATTGTTGGAAGTTATTACTAAGGTGGTTGTTCAAATGATATATTGCCCTAATTGTGAGAAAGCTACACAAGAAAATATAAGTGTTAAAGACGAAGCAAGCTATAGAATCACTACTACAAAATGCTCTATATGCAACTCAATCCTTGTGTTAGTAATGCGTTTAATTAAAAAAGTTGAAAAAAATACTTGACACGCATATAGTAATATGTTAAGTTTAAAATAGAAGTTGGGGGAAAGGTTATGAGTTGTTAACTAATCCCGAAACAAAGGTATCATTCTATCTGATGCCCTTACTGTCTCTACTGACGGAGATGGCAAGGGTTTTTTGTTTATAAGGAGGATTAAAATGGAAAAAGTTGTAATCACTATTGAGAAGCTTAAAGAACTTTGTCCGAAGTGTGCGGATAATGCAATTAAGAAATTTAACAGTCCTAAGAATGTTAAAATCAGCAAATCTGATTATGACTGGTTAATGATGAAACAGGATGGTAGACCACCTAAAGATTGGTGGGATAGATGTGTTGAATCTGTTAGCCAAAATGAATCTGTTGATGACCCATCAGCATTATGCGGATATATTTGGCAAGAAAAGGGTGAAGATGAAGAAGCTAAAGTTCCTGATACAGAAGATTCAATGGAAGCAGTAAAGGCAAAGATGAAAGCAGATGAATGCGTTACCAAACTAAAGAAAGATATGGAAAAAGTTATGGATTGGAGAAAATGTGGTATTCCTCTCAGTAAAGAACAAGAAGCATTCGCAGAAAGAGTTGCAGATGAGATGATTGCATTAAGGACTTCTCATCAGGCAGGAATCCAGATTATCAGTAAGTCTCACGTTAACTTTATAAAAGGTATGCAACCAGTGCTTGGTTCTGAAAGAGCAGGTGCTTGTGAGCAAGATGTAGTGGCTAATACTGGTTCAAAAAGTGGCAAGTTTCCCAGAAAAACTGAAGAGGATGAAGATGAAGTAATAAAGGTTGCCAAGCCCAGCGGAGTAAAACCTGCTGAAGTTCCTATATCTGCTCCAACTGATGGAAACTTTCCAAGGAAAACCCCTGATGTTCAGAATATCAAATTGTCTGAACCAGACAATCAAAAAGAAGGGGAAGTAAATGACACAATAAAAGATGAAAAGATTGGACATCAACCTAATGAACCTATGCCCAAGAAGATGGCTGAAGAGTTAATCGCCAATGCTAATTGGGGGGTTGAAGTAGGTGCCTATACCAATGTCAAAGAAGGTATTGAAAGACAGCTTGGTAGGAAAGCATATGCGGAGTTTATTGACACTGATGATAAAATGAAAGGCGTTGTTGCCTATTTAAATAGTCTTATAAAAGATACAGAAGCAGTTCCAGTTGCATAGGAGGATATATGAAAATAATCAGCATTATAAAGAATGGCAAAAGGGTAGACATACCCCAAGCCGAGTTTCAGAAAATGTTAGAGAAAACGAACGAATCATTAAGGAAGGAACAAAAAGATGAGGTATGATATTTTAGAGGAGATGCGATGAAAGAGGAAAACCCAGTATGAAGATTTGTATTAATTGCGGTAATACTAATGAAGATAATTTAGACCAATGTTCTAAGTGCGGAAAGCCTATAAAGAAAGAGGAGATAGTTAACGCACCAATACCAGAACCTAATAAGGAGATTTGATGGATTCAGCAAGAGCATTGGGAAAAGCAGGTGAATTAAGAGTTCAATCTGAATTGCTCTTAAGAAACATAAACTCTGCTGTTGTTGTATTAGATGATGGTTGTGATTTGATACTTGATAGTGGTAAGAAATTACAGGTTAAAGCTTGCCGTAAAGGTGAAAGGACTAAATATATGTTTACTTTTATGTCAGGCACATATAGAGCTAAAGATGGACATAGATTTAAAAAGCCACAAGATTTATCTAAGGTTGATTTTGTAATATGTTGGTGCGTAGAAGATAATTGGTTTCTTATCATACCTGCTGAAGAAATAACAGGAAGTAGTATGGTAATACATTGCAAAGATTTCCCAAATAAAACTAAGTCAAAATATATCAAGTATTTAAACGGTTGGGGAAAACTAAAAGGGGAGGTGTAATATGTTGAATTTAAGAGAGTCAACCCTGTTTACTGCTAATCACACAGGTGATTCAGCATTTGCAGGGCTACACTATGGATGGGTCAAATATGCTACGTCAGGTTGGAGTGGTTTCTCAGGATGGAGTGGCTGGGGACAGGATGGCGTAAACTTAGCCAGAAAGATAGCAGTTATTAACGTTGCTACTATTCCAGCTGATGGTGAAACCATAGTAGTTGGCGGAAAGACCTATACATTCAAGAATACAGCCTTGACATCAACACAGATTAAAATTGGTAACTTAGTTACAAACGGTGATTTCGCAAGCCTTACTCAAGCTTGGCTAAATATGGGAAATTGGACTATAACAGCTGGTAAAGCAACCCATACACCCATACCTGGCACTGGAACTCCTGTTGTCGCAGAATACATACAGCCATTGAAACAGATATGGGTTCCGCAAGTGATAGTAGGATATACCTATGTAACAGGATTTACAGTTACCAACAGGTCTAAAGGTCAAGTCCAGATTAAAATAGGTGGAGTTTTAGGAACTGCAAGAACAACCAATGCTACTTTCTCACAATCTATAGTGGCATTAACATCAGAGGATTTACAGTTTGTTCCCGATAAAGACTTTGATGGTGAAATCTCAGCTGTGACTGTTACTGAAAGCCACGCAGACATTAAAGGTATGACAGCACAAGCAATAGCAGATAGAATCAATCTTGATACTGTTCTTGCTCTATGCACTGCCTACACAGGATTAAATGCAACTGGTGTTTCAACTTATGTAGTTTTGATTTCCAATAATGTTGGTGCCGTTGCTGCTCCTACTTTCACTGCTGACTTAACCAAGGTTGTGGCTTTGATAGCATTTACTTTGACTTTAACAGAAGCACAGTTGGAGAATGTGTTGTATTGGAAGAAAGACCCGACAGTTGAAACAGACTGTATCCCAGTTGTTCTTGTTGAGAGAAACTCTGGAACTTGGCACAACTTCCTCTATTAAAATGGAGAGAGGAAACTGATGACTAAGATAATATCAATATGCAAAGATGGAGTTAGATACGATATTCCATTAAAAGATTACTCAAAAATTGGTATGGGTAATTCTGGTGGTGAACGTGGAGTATCAAGTTTGTCTAAACAAGAGCCTATTGCGGAAGATAAGCCAGTAATAAGCAGGGGTGCTATTGTAACCCTGAAAGGACATAAAGGCAAAGTGCTTGATACTGAGGGCGATGAAGCTACGGTCAGTTGGGAAGATGCTTCAATATCTAAAGTCCCAATTGCAAGCCTTCAGTATGTAGGTAGGGTTGAGAAAGGCGGTCCTGGAAGTGGGAGACATCCAGAGGGTGGTGAAACTCGTGCTGAGTCCAAGGCAGGATATGACAGATTCAAAAAACCAGGAGATAAGCCATATCCGAAAAATGTTGGAGAAGCAAAACAAAGAAGATGGATTGTAGGAAATGACCCAAAGTTAGGTGGTTCAAGTGCCAGCAGGGCAGGTCGTGTAGCAGGTGCAAGGTTTGGGGATGCTGGTGGTTTTGTGCCTAATAAAGCAAGAGGAAAATAATGATTAAGATAGTTCTACACGCAATAGGATATGCATTTTTGGCTTTCAGTGTTATAGGGTTTATTGAGACAGGTATCGGTTTAGCAACCAATAAGTCCTATACTTTACTGAAAGTCATTATATATTGCTCTTTGTTTGGAATAGGCTTGGCTCTTTTATAGATTTGGCGGAGTTTGGCAAAAAAGGTTAGTTCTAATCTCTAAATGAGATAACTAACACACAAATTACGCTATGTAGGGGATAACGTCCTGCTTGGTTAATTCCAAGAGGCAGTCTCTACTCCGCCAAGCGATTGTGATGTGCCAGCAGAGAGGTTTAAAACAAGCTGGTTAAAGATTAGATACGCCACCTCTCAGCGTATCCGTTATATTCTTTTATACTCAATTCAAGCATTTAGCAATATAGCTAATTTACTAAATTAGCATAATTCACTAACTTTATGAATTGCGATGGAAAAGAAATTTACAATTATAACAGGACACGGAAAGATAGATTTCATACAAAAGGCGGATGGCAAGTTAGAACTGCTATCTGTAAGCGGAAGACCTATGCCTATTAAAGCGAAGACAGGGAAGTTGGGGAAAGCCGAGGTAAAGCAATGAAAGTTGTTACCTATATTCACAAAGGTAAGGTGAAGACAATATCCCTTGATGACCTTCGCAAGATGAAGGTTGAGTTAACTCAGCAATGGGAGAATATATGTAAGAACTGCGGTAAGTGTTGTTTTGACAAAACCTTGAGTAGTAAGGGTGTATTGTTAATAAACTACAATAAACCCTGTCAATATCTAAAGTTTATAGGAAGGAAGGCACAATGCACAGTTTATAATAAAAGGTTTGACTTCTGTGAAAAATGCAATACAATACCAGAAGCCATACAAAAACGTTATTTACCAGCCGATTGTCCTTATGTGAAATCGGTTGTTTCATATAAAGCACCCATTGATGATGGTAATTGGTTTAAGAAAGCAAGAACAAGATTCGGTAGGTTTGATGATGAAGCACCGTCAGTAAGCGTAGATATGCCAACTGGCGGAACTCGCAATATGCCAGCACCTTTACCACCGAGAATAACCTCAATGGAGGCACAGAATCTTGCAAGAGAAGACCTTGCCAAACCTAAAGATTGGAAACGCAGGATGCTGGAAAGAAAGAAAAGGTCAGAAGGTAAGGCAGGAATGTTAGACCCAAGAGAAAAGACAGATTACAACATTAAGCCGAGTGGACACGCACTTGGGGGATAAGGGAGGTGAAATATGTGGGCTAAATTACCAGGATGGGTTCGTTGGTTAATCAAATTGCTCATCATCATTATCATCTGTGTGTTGTTAAAGGTAGACCTTAATCTTAATATTGGAGTTCTGAAGTTGAATGCCAATATTGGATTTAAGGGTATTAGTTTCAATCAGACATTAGTTAATTAGAAAAGGAGGATTCAAGAATGAAGAAATCAGCATTAGTTGTATTGGTATTAGCATTATGCTTCAGTTTTGCTTATGCAAATGAAGCAGTTAAGGATAAGTTAGTAGTTGGGGTTGAATACAACTCAGGTAAGAAGAATATTGAAAATCTTAATGTTGTTCAATTAGGGTTAGGTGATTTTCTTGGTGCTTCACTTGTTTTAAAAACAGATGATGTAAAGGTTAATCAATATTTGACAACGATTGGCTATAAGGTTTCTGATAATCTGATACCTTATGCAATCCTTGGTTATTCAAATATAGGTCTTGACCAAAGTCTCAATGGCTCAATTACACTCCCGTGGTTTAGTGATTCAATAGACCTTACTCAATCTGAAATAAAACAAGGTGCACTCACCTATGGTCTTGGTGCAAATGGTAAGTTAGCGGAAATCAAGGGTATTACAATTGGTTATGACGCAAGATACCTAATGGCTAATTTGACAGAAAAAGACCAAAGCATTCTATTGCTTTCTGATATTGCTTTAAATGACACTCAGAAACTTGATTATGCTGAATTGGATTTGTCAATTATTGCAAGTAAAGAAATAGCAATTAAAGATAATAAAATTGTTAAGGCAATTACGCCTTACGTCGGTTATCAGTTCTCTCAAGTTAATCTCAAGAAAAAGGATAACATCACATTAGATTGTTTATCCGTAGGAACAGAGGCTAACTTAACTGGTAATACCAATAGTGCTTTAGTTGGTGCCAGTTTTAAGTTAAGTGATAATCTATCTGTTTCAGCAGGTGCGGTAATCAACAAAAATATAGGTGTTCAGGCAAAAGCAGTTTATTCATTCTAAATAGGAGTGGCAGGTGGCTAATAACTACCTGCCTCCGTAATCATATGTTAAAAACTCTTAATGCTCTTTATAAAGATAGGATAGAAAAGGTTTGGACTGAATCTGCCAGAGAAGCAAGTGCTGAAGCCAGAAGAGGTGGTAGTGCTATAATTACATCTTCAGATGCACAAAGGCACTTTGGTGTAGAACCAAAGACCCTTATACCAAGATATAAACCTATGAAATTAAAGTCTGCTATAGATAGAAATACTTATAATGTTCATAGTTTTGGGATGGGTGCATATTTGGTAAAACCAGCTTAATAAATGTTTAAAACTCTGAATACTTTATATAAAGAAAGAATAAGCAAGGCTTGGACAGAAGAAGCGAGAAGAGCCAGTGCCGAATCACGCAGTAAAGATATTGATAGAGCATCCAATAAGATAATTGGTAGAGTTAGTAGATGGTCTGGAGTAAAACAGTTTACTCCTAACTACATTAGTAATGAGATTGCTCATCACGTTGCACAAAATCCTCATCTTAAAGGATATGAGAAAGATATATACGAATCAATAAAGACTAAGATGGGTTCATAATAAGGAGGATAAAATGGGGTTCTTTACAAGGACGTTTAGCCCAGTAATAAAAGCAATTAATAGAGAAGTTGGTATTCGTGGTGCAGACCCACGCAAAGGAAATTTCCAATGGCTTGCAGGACTGCCTTCTAAGAAGGTTCTTAAGCCTATTGTAATAAATGCCTATACTCTAAAATCTCTATCTAATACAGACCCTATCACTTGGGCGATTAAAGCTACAAGGAAAGCACAAGTAACCCAGACTGAATGGGATATTGTTAGAGATACTGAGAACATTGAGTTAGAGCTTGATAGGTGGTTAAACGTTATAATGAGTAATCTTAATCCTTGGGGATTTGAGGAAGTTTTCCACCCTATACTTATCAATAGAGATTTATATTTAAAGGCTTCAAATGATATTAAGAACATTTTAAAAACAACAATAGTTGCAAAAGATGACAGAAAGAAACAGTTAAAATGGTATTTTGAAAGCCTTAAGAGAAAAGTAAAGCAAGATGCTGATGAACACGCACAGATAGTAAAGCGTATCTTTGAAAGACCAAATGACAGCGAAACCAAAACCTTTAGAAGTTTTATAGAAGTATTGATAGATGATATTCTCACCTTTGATGCTGGATGCATAGTTAAGAATAAAAACTTTATGGGAGAACTTGCTGAGTTATACTTAGTGCCTGGGCAGGATATAAAACTTTATCGCAATCCAGATAGAACTGCTCCTAAACCACCTGAACCTGCTTATGTCTGGGAAGACCAAGGCACATTAAGGGCAGAATATAATAAAGATGAACTTGTTTACATTATGTCTAATCCGCAACAGAATGGTTATGGTATGTCGCCGTTGGAAGTTGCTGCTTACATCATAACAGCATCTCTTTATGCTGATGAATACAATATAGACTTCTTCAAGCATTCAAATGTCCCTCCTGCAATATTTAATCTCGGTAAAAACATAACTCAAGAACAAAGAAAGCAATTTGAAACTTCTTGGGATAATGAAGTCGCTGGTAAGGGACTTCATAAGATGATGTTTTTGTCAGGAGCAGATTCTCCGCAATATGTTCCTATGCGTAATATGAGTTCCAGAGATATGCAGATGATGGAATATCTCAAGTGGACTCTTCAAATCAAATGTGCTTGTTATCAAATATCTCCTCAAGATATAGGATTTGTTGCTGACTTCCATAGAACCACTTCACAAACCCAAAGAGAAATCAGCAAGGAAAGAGGTATTAGAAATATCTTGACTTTGCTTGAAAATACTTTTAACACAGAGATAGTTAAAAGAGAATTTCCCTTTAAAGATGTTAAGTTCCAATGGATTGGTATGGATTTACAGGATGAAAAAGTCCAATCCGAGATAGATATAAATGATATTAACTCAGGGGTTATAAGTAGAAATGATAGACGCAAAAGATTAGGTATGCCTGCCGTAGAAGGCGGAGATGCCATACTTGTTAATGTTGGTGCTAATCAAATGGTTCCGATTGAAGAATTAGTTCCTCCTGAAGAAACTCCTGAAGCAACGCAGCCATTAGAAGTTGCTATGCAGGGTAAGGAAGCTACTGGGACTGATACTAACCTTGCAGATAAAAAGAATGTAGCAGTGGACGAAACAGTTGATAGAACTACCAAACCAGATGTAAAGCCAGCAGTTACTAATGCTAAACCAATGACAGATAAAGATAAGGTTAAGATAGTGCGTATGGTAGTTGCCTATAGCCAGCAAGACAAGATTGAGAAGGCTATGGAAACTCTTAAGGGTCAAGGTTTGGGAGATAATGAAATAAAAATTACTCTGGAGGAATAATGGGTAAAAGATTTCTTATAAAGATGAGTGAAAAGGGCGGAGTGGTTGAAATTCCTCTTGAAAGATATACAATGTCTGGTGAGCCAAAAGAGATTACTTTAGAAGAAGTAACTAAGATAGGAGATTCTTTGGGTATTAACTGGAAAGACATTGACGCAGATGAGTTATTGGCAGGAACAAAGCACGAAGCAGAAGAACATCCGTCAGTTATAAAGAACTCAACTCAGGCAGTTCAGGTTGCTTATGACCACTTAAAAGAGATACCAGATTACTATACAAGGTTGAAAACAATAGAAGCAGATGATGAAACAATATCTGTTTTAGGCGATAAAGGAGATTTGCCTGAATGAATCGCATAACTTTTGATAAACCTATCCATATTGATGAAGTAAGGGAACATTATGATTTCAAGAAAGTTTCCCTGCTTACCAAGCCAAATCTCTATCCTATGATTGAGGGTGTAGAGTTTTCGGGTAATGTTTCTTTTGTTTTAGAAAAGAGAAGGGTGTTTCCTATCAAGCGTAAGATGGATGCTCATATAGCATCTTATGAGAATGCTATGTTAAGAGAATGGAAAAATACAAGAAGTAAATTACAAGCGATTAAAAACAAATTAAAAGATTTTAAAAAGTTAGATTATAATAATGCACAAACTATTGATAGGATAGCAAGGATACCCTCTAAATATAAAAAGCAATTTATAGAAGTAGGAGATAAGTATAATCTTAATCTTGCTATACTTGATAAGATAGTATTAAATCCTACTTTGTTAGTTAATGCAAGGTATGACAGCAGGAAAAATCTTATGGAGTTGAATCCTGATTATCTCAAACAGCACGGAATGATTAGAATTGGAGATAGCGGAGAGTTAATCAGCGAAACAGCCAAGACTTTCATTCACGAATTTGGACACGCATATTGGTATAATTCATTAACAGAAGAAGATAGAAGACATTGGCAATCGTTATCTCGTTTCTTTGAAAGGAAAGAATTAACAGGTAATATGGAGCAGTATGTAGTTGGCGAAAAGAAAAGATTTGATGGCTCTACTATGTATTCTCCATATTATACGCATAGAGATGACCCATTTGTAAGCGTATATGCAAGGTTTAATGAAAGAGAAGATTGGGCAGAATGTTTTTTATATTATAAAGTTGCACCTAAAACTCTTGCAAGAATAGACCCTAAAAAATATGCCTTTATGGAAGACAAAATTGGTAGTAAGATAGAAAAAGATATTGCCAAAGTAGAATTTGAACCTATTATTGCTGACCCACATAAGACAAGAGAACAAGTTACATCTGAATTAGATAAATTAAAGGCTAAGTTGAGCCATTCAGCAAGAGAACATATTGTGAATGTCTTTAATCTTGGAAGACAAAAGGGAGTTTATTATACGAAGGCTCCTTATGACCCAAGATTAAGTGCACAGGATAAAAAAGACATACAGGATATATTAGACAGGAATGATGAGTTCCTTAATAGTTTTATGGATGATGTGAATGACCAATATGATGATGTCTTTTTTACCAAAACTCCGACAGGTATGATAGAATCTGAGAGGCAATATGCAGATATAAGTGAATTTGATGGTGAATTTGACGGAGTTATGGATAACGAAGAACACAGGTTAAGCATCTATGCTATCAATGGATTAACGCTTGGTTTGATGGCAGGTATGATTGGAGAGATTCAAGATGAGTTTGGCGGTGGTTATTGGCATACTTCTGCTGATGACAGAGTTTGTGATGGTTGTGATAGATTAGATGGGCAATGGATGTCTTTTGATGAGTTTGATTCTGTATATGGACAAAATGATTGCGATGGTAATTGTAGATGTGGAGAATTATTTGAACCATCAGAAGCACCTACGGGTATGCCACCGATAGAAGAAGAACCAGATATGTCTCTACCAGCATTGGCTATGGAGAGAATGGTAAAGACAGGTCAAAATGCTTATTCTGAAACTGGCTTAGCAGGGACAACTGTTAGAGAAACTCATCCAGAGCTTGATAAACCAGATGGTTACTCAGGATATTCTGGGACAAAAGCTGCAAGATATTCTAAATCTGATAAGATTGTAGCAGTTGACTATCACGGCACTCTTATGATAGATAATAAACCCAATTTGGAATTAATAAATAAATTAAAGGAATATAAAAATGCAGGATATCACATTATTGTGTTTACTTCTGGCATTACTCGCAACCCTTCTATCCTTAACGGAATAAATGTTTGGCTTCAAGAGAATAAAGTTCCGTATGATGAAGTTTGGCAAAGGCAAGGAAAGCCTGATGCGGATATTTACATAGATGATAAATCATTTAATCCTACTAAAGAGGATTTAGACAGCCTTGAAGTAGAACCAAAGGAGGTCTAAGATGTCATTACCAGTTTCAGTATTACAGGCAATAGCAAACGGAGATTTTAATAAACTTGTAGAGTTAATTAACGCTGGGCTTGTTCCTGAGCCTACAGACCACTCACAAAATACAGATACAGGAACTAATAAGAATGATTTTGCTGTTGGTGATGGTGTAGGCACTTCCCATAAAAGCCTTACCGTTAATAATGGTGCTACCAATAAGCCACAGATGAGATACAATAAAGATACTCACAGATGGCAGTATACAAATGATGGGTTATCTTATTTTGACGTAGGAGTAGGTAGTGCTTCGGGATACAGCGGATATAGTGGTTTTTCTGGTTATTCAGGATTTTCTGGTTTTTCTGGATACAGCGGATTTTCAGGAGAACAAGGTAATAGCGGTTTCAGTGGTTGTTCGGGAGAAAAAGGCTTCTCAGGATATTCTGGTTATTCGGGAGACCAAGGTAATTCAGGCTATAGTGGTTCTGTAGGCAATAGCGGTTTCTCAGGTTATAGTGGATTTTCAGGACAAGATGGAACTTCTGGATATTCAGGTCAAGATGGAATAAGCGGTTATTCAGGATTTGATGGTTCAAGCGGATTCTCAGGTCAGGATGGATTAAGCGGATACTCAGGATATAGCGGATATTCTGGTGATGCTCCTGGCACTTCAGGATTCTCAGGTTATAGTGGTTATAGTGGCTATGTCGGAGATAGCGGATTTAGTGGATATAGTGGATATGTAGGAGACAGCGGTTATAGTGGTTTTTCAGGAGATTCAGGTTATAGCGGTTACGTAGGTGATTCAGGATTTTCTGGCTATTCAGGATATGAAGGAACTTCTGGTTATTCTGGATATTCAGGAGATTCTGGATTTGTAGGAATATCAGGTTTCTCAGGATATAGTGGAACATCTGGAGACCCAGGAGGAGATTCTGGTTACTCAGGTTATTCTGGACAAGACGGTTTATCAGGATATTCTGGTTTCTCTGGGCAAGATGGTTATTCAGGGTTTGATGGACTATCAGGATACTCTGGATTTTCAGGCATAGATGGATATTCGGGATTTGATGGTTTGTCAGGCTATTCTGGATTTTCTGGACAAAATGGATTATCAGGATATTCAGGCTTTTCGGGACAAGATGGTTTATCTGGATATTCAGGATTTAGCGGACAAAATGGGTTATCTGGATACTCTGGATATTCAGGAAAATCAGGTTATAGTGGCTACTCAGGCTACTCAGGATATTCAGGATATTCAGGTTACTCTGGGTATAGTGGCTATTCAGGATATAGTGGCTACAGCGGATATTCAGGATACAGTGGTTACTCAGGATACAGCGGTTATTCAGGGTTTAGTGGATTAGATTTCCCTAAGACATATAATTATGTTGACAAGACAGGAGATTATGTTGCTACAACTGCTGATGATGTGATAGGTTGTCTTGGAGACCTTGCGATAACTCTTTATACTGCTGTAGGACACAAAGGGAGATGGCTTTCCATTAAAAATAAAGGAACTGGAACTACCACAATAACTCCCAATGGTGCAGAGACTATAGATGGTGCTCCAACATTTGCACTATCTCAATGGGATTACATCACTGTTATAAGTGATGGAGCAAATTGGTTAATTATAAATTAAGGGAAGGTTATGATATCTAAGAAGACATTAAGAAAGATGCCAGAGCCTCTGAAGCTTGAGAGAACAGGAGAAAATACTTTTGTTATCTCAACAAATGATGGTAGTAAGTTTGAGGGAAAGTTTAACTCAAAAACTCATACTGTCAATAGATATGGCAAAATAGTTCCAAGATAACTCAGAATTGTATTGACAATCTAACTTAATGAGTATAAGAATAAGATATGCCTATTAAAAAATGTCCAAACAATAAATTTAGGATTGGCTCTGGAAAGTGCATATATGATACAGAAGAAAAAGCAAACAGGGCATACAGAGGATATCTTGGTTCAAAATATGGAAAGTTACTTAAAGGAGGGATTATGGACACCAAACTAAACTTTTTTGTTCCGATTAGCAAGTTAGATGAAGAGCAAAGAATGGTTTATGGTATTGCCACTTGCTCTAAACTTGATAATCAGAATGAAATAGTAGATTATAACGCCACAAAGGAAGCATTAAAAGAATATTCTAACTGGCGTAATATCAGAGAAATGCACAGACCAAGTGCTGTTGGGATTGCACCCGTTCTTGAATTGCGTGATAATACTGAAGAATTATTCATAGGTGCAAAGATAGTTGATGACCCTGCTTGGCTAAAGTGTAAAGAGGGTGTCTATAAGGGCTTCTCAATAGGAGGAGATAAATTAGACCAAAAGGTTGAACTCAATAAAGCTACGAACAAAACTGTTAACCGAGTTACCAAGTATATGCTGAATGAAATATCTCTGGTTGATAGACCAGCAAATCCCGCCTGCAAGTTTCAAACTGTTAAAAGAGACACTTCTGTTCACGTAGTTACAATAGCAGAAGACCCTCTCAGAAATGAATCAGCGAGAGTTATGGAGAAAGCAATAACACTTGCTAAGAGAGTGTTAAGCAAGGAAGACTTAGAAAAATTACCAGATGAAAACTTTGGTTTAATTAAAGTAACTGCTGATGGCGATACGCTTATCAAGACAAGAGATTATCCTATGCCTGATAAGACTCACGCTATCAATATGGTTAGAAAAATGGTAGGGGCTGATGAATTAACGCCTTTAGAAAAGGAAAGAATACATCAGAATGCCCTGCTGATATTGGGCAAGAAACATAATGAAAACGAATGCCCTTATTGCATAAATAAAAATTTAAAAGGAGGTGTTGAAGTGGACAAGAAAGTTGAAAAAGCGGGTTCTGTGGTTATTACACACGAACCAGATAAAAAAACCGTTGAAGTAAAAGACGGAGATATGGCTCACGAGCAGGATGTAAAGCCAGCAGCTGATACTCTTAAAGAGCAACCAGCAGCTGAGAAGAAACCTGAAACAATTTCTCAAAAACCTGCTCACGAACAAAAGCCTCATATTGCAACAGAAGAAGAGGAAGATGTAAAAGATACTGGCGTTGCTACTACTACAGACCAGAAATTAGACAGGATTATCTCTTTACTTGAAGGTGCATTAGGTGGTGGCGAAGAAACAGAGGGTGAAGAAGATATGGGTTATGAGGAAGATGAAGAAGTAACCAAGCCTGATGTAAAACCAGCTGAGGAAGATTCTGCTGATGGTGAAGAACCTGCAAAGATTAAGGTTGAAGAGGAAGATGATGAGACTAAACAACCAGATGCGGTTCCAGCAGTAGCAGCTGAAGAGGAAGAAGAGGATGAAACTTGCAAGGGAACAAAAGTAAAGACAATAAAGAAGGTTCTTAAGTTTAAAAAAGGTTCTCTTCTCGCAAAGATTAAGGCTATTGTAGAACCAATAGCAAAAGAAAATCAGATTCTTAGAGAAAAGATAGAGAAGTTAGAAAAAACTCCCTTACCTCGCAAAGAGGCTAAGGCAGGAGATAAACCAGTAAAGGTAGAAAAGTATCAAGAAGTAAAATTAGAAAAGAAAGAAACAGACTTTAGTTCTGAGTTGCAAAAAGATATTGATAAAGCAAAAGAACTCAGGATGAATAAAGGCACTAACCTTAGTAAAGAAGATGAAGCATTCTGCCAGCGTGTGGCTGAAAAGATGCTTGCTGAAAAACTCTCCAAATAAGGGAGAGAATAGTTATAAAAATTCTATAGGGAAGGAGGTAAACACATACACAAATGTTTTTCAATCCACAGGCGATAGATAAGGCAATTAGCGATATCCAGAAAACAATTGGTAGCCTTGATGTAGAAGGTCTTCTATTAGTTCGTGAAGACTTACAGGCGGAATTAGCAATTATGGCACCCACCGATACCCCAGTCCGCAACAGATTGAACAGGATTCAGGGTAATGGTAAAGCACACGCTTGGTATCAATTAGTTCCAAATCTGGCTACTGAAGGTTTGTTCTTAGGAACAGCACCTTCCAATGCTTTCTTTGAGAGAGGCGGATTGCCTAATGCCACCCAAGCATCATATAAGTATAAATCAGCTCCATACACATCATTGGGAGATATGATAGTTGTATCTTTCTTTGACCAAATGGCTGGTGCAACTTATGCTGATGTTAAAAAACTGCAAACCAAGATTAAGATGATTAACACTGCTTTAATAGAGGAGTGGGCAATCATCAATGGTAACTCTGCAAATCCTTTGCAGTTTGATGGGTTGTTAACGCAGATTTCAACGAATACCGAAGATGCAGGTGGTTATCTTTTTACTCTTAATCAGATTAACAATATTATGAGAAAGATAACCTTGCTCGGTGGTAAGCCACAAGCAGCAATTATGGGGTATAGAGATAATCAACACTTTAGTGAATTGATTCTCTCTTCCTACTACAGATTGTTCCAAGCAGGTGCTGGAGCATTAGCAGACGTTCCTGCTGGTGTGGCTATTACCAAATGGGTTTCTCCGTTTGGAACCATTGACATTATCGGTAGCCGTTTTCTGCCTAACGATGGAAGCACAGGCAATATCATTGTCATAGACGATAAAACCGTCTTAGATGATGGTAACGCAGTGCAGATGGTAGATTTAATGCCTATTAGTTCAATTGATTTGGCATTGCTACAGACTGCATACAGGACAATTATCTGCGAGTTTACAGTTTTGCAGATGACCTGCGAATCCTTCCAAGGCAAATTAATAAATTGCGGTTCAACTGAAGCCCCATAAAATAACGGTTGAATCCAAGGTCTATAAATTTTTTGGGGAAGGCTGACCACCTTCCCTGTTCTGATTTATAGAGGAGGATATAGTGAAAGGTATAGTTATTTGGTTTAACGAAAAAAGAGGGTATGGTTTTATAAGACCCGAAGATAAATCAAAAGATGTTTTTGTTCATTATACAGGAATAGCAAGCGAAGATAAATTTAAGCAACTTAAGCAAAATCAACAAGTAGAATTTGATTTATTTGATAATGAAAAAGGCAGGACGGCTATAAATGTGAAAGTAATAGGAGACCAAGTAAAGGTTTCTGTATGAAATTGTCAGTTATAATACCGACCTATAATCACTTAGATGATTGCTTAAAGCCTTGTATTGAAAGTATAATAAAATATACAGACTTTAAGGATACGGAAGTTATTGTCTCTGCAAATGGTTGTAAGGATAACACAGATAGATATGTAAGGTCTTTAGGCTCACCTTTTAAACTAATCTGGAACGAAAAACCAGTAGGCTTCCCAAAAGCAATAAATGATGGCATAGAATCCTCAATTGGAGATTATGTCATTCTCCTCAACAATGATACTGTCTTGTTGCCACAACAGAAAAATACTTGGATAAACATTCTATTAGAACCATTTTCAGATGAAAAGGTAGGTATTTCTGGACCTGTTGCAGTATGGAATGTTCCAGCAGGTAGAAGGTTTCTGATTTTCTTCTGCACTGCTATTAAAAGAGAAGTAATTAATAAGATAGGTTTACTTGATTTGATTTTTAGTCCTGGCGGTTGTGAGGATGTAGATTATAGCGTAAAGGCTGAGGATGCTGGTTTCAAAGTTGTTCAAGTCCCTAATCAAAATGCAGTAGGATTTGGGAAAGGTATGTTTGTGGGAAATTTCCCAATATATCATAAAGGGCAGGCTACAATACGTGATAAAAACTGCGAAAAAGATTTCCAAAAAATACAAGATAGAAACTCTCATATCTTAGCAACAAGATATAATCATCAATGGAAATTGGGGAATAACTGGGAAAGGGCTGTATTTGATGGTAAAGAGCCTATTCCTCCAAGAGAACATCTAAGATACCAATGGGCTAAAGATAACGTTTTAGGCAAAAAGGTTTTAGATATAGGTTGTTCTTCTGGCTATGGATGGCGTTATTTAAAAGATATAGCAGGAATGGAATATCTTGGTATAGATAAAGATGTAGCAGTTATAGAATTTGCTAAGAAAAACTTTGGAGATAGGTTTGCAGTAGCAGATATTGATACTTTTGAATTTGGTCAATATGACACTATCGTAGCATTTGAGATTTTAGAGCATTTGACATACGGAAAAGAATTGGCACAAAAATTAAAGAAACATTGTAAGTGTTTGTTGGCTACAACTCCGTATAAAGAAGAACCAGGATTCTGGGGACCACATCATAAATTACACAGGTTAAAAGAAGATGATTTCCCTGATTTTGAATATCAGTATATCAATACTACTGGAATAATATCAAGAACTCCAGATAATATTAAGGGAATGAATTTAATGTTAATGAAATGGATAAAGAATGGAGTTAAAATTGAAGCTTAATTTGGGGTGTGGGGATAAAATTTTAGAAGGTTATGTAAATATAGATTTATATAATCCAAAGGCTAATTTAATTGCGGATGCTACTAAATTAGATTTTATAGAAAATGATTCGGTAGATGAAATACAAACCATAGCTTTTTTTGAACATATAAATCCATTTAAAGCTGGCGATACTCTTGTTGAGTGGAAAAGAGTTCTTAAGAAAGGAGGCAAGTTAATTATAGAAATGCCAGATATACTTGAACTCTGTAAACACTTTATAGAGGGAGATAAGAAAGAGAGGTATCATTTATTAAATTGCATCTATGGGACTACTCAACCTGAACATCCACATTTATTTGGTTGGTATCCTGATATAATATCTGACCATTTAGTTGCTGTCGGATTTAAAGATATCAAGATATTACTAGCTCAGAATTATCATTGGGGATACAATTTTAGAACGGAGGCAATAAAGTGAACAATAAAGATATAGACATTACGGCTGAAATAAGCACAGCAGGAAGATATTATTCAACGTTACCAATGGCAATTGTTTCTGTTGCTAACCAGACATATAAACCAAAGGAAATTCTTATCTATGATGATGGAGAACAAAAAGATTTAAGACAAGAACCATTATATCAGTATATTTTTGGTTTGTTGCAAGAGAAAGGTATCAAATGGAGAGTAGGATTTGGTGCAAGAATGGGACAAGTTCTTAATCATCAAAGAGCATTACAGGAAGCAGAAACAGAATGGCTTTGGAGATTAGATGATGATAATGTTGCAGAGCCAGATGTATTAGAAAAACTTATTAGGAATATTACAGATAAAACTGGTGCTGTTGCTGGGTTAGTTTTGCATCCAAATAGACCTATCTTGGAGTTGCCAAAGTTTTGGTCTATAAACAAGATAGAGGATTGTCAAGACCCATCTATGCTTAATATACAATGGTTTAAACAGAAAGGTGTCAAGTCTGTTGACCATTTATACAGCACTTTCATATACAGGAAAGAGGCAGCCAAGCACGGATACAATATGGATTTAAGTCCTGTGGGACATAGGGAAGAAACTTTATTAACTTATGAAATGAAAAGGAATGGTTGGGACTTAATCCTTGACCCAGAAGCAGTTACTTGGCACTTTAGATTAGGCACTGGTGGTATTAGGGGAAAATTCCATACCAAAGAAGCATTTGACCACGATGAACAGGTATTCTTAAGTAAACTAAAAGAGTGGGGAATAAAGTTAAAATACAACAAGCTTGTGGTTCTTGATTGCGGATTAGGAGACCATTTGGTATTTAGTAAAATTATACCAGAGATAAAGAAAAAATATCCCAACCAGAAATTGATTATAGCCTGTTGTTTTCCTGAAGTATTTGAAGATGAAGATGATAATGTTATCTTAATCAGCATAGCAGATGCTATAAGCCATTGTGGAGATATTAGTAGTTTTAACATATACAAATGGATGTGGGATAGAAATTGGAAGAAATCATTGGAAGATGCGTTTAGAGGATTATATCTTTAAGGAGAATATAGAATGAAGACAATTATTATAAGTCCATTTTCAAGATTTATGAGAAACGGACAATTAAATCCTAAAAATTATCCTTACTGGAAAGAATTAGTAGGGATGTTAAAAGAAAAAGGTTATTACGTTATTCAAGTTGGCATAGACGGAGAGGCAGTAATAGGAGCAGATGAATTTGTGAAAAATCCTTCCCTTAAAACATTAAAAAAGATGATTAATGAATGTTTTATTTGGTTTTCAGTTGATAATTTTTTCCAGCATTTAGCATATCTATTGAATAAGAAGGGTATTGTGATATTTGGTCAGTCAGACCCTATAATTTTTGGACATAACACAAATATAAATATGTTAAAAGACAGGAGGTTTTTAAAACCTCTTCAGTTTGACATATGGGAAAGGTCTATATTTTCAGAAGATATTTTTCCAAAACCTGAAGAAGTGATGGAATATTTTAATAAAATGGAAGGAGAAAAATGATATATAATCTTACTGCTCTTAGGGGGGATACTTTAACATTAAATTTGACCTTTACACAGAATGGAGTTCCTGTTAGTATTTCTGGCTGGGCTGTTTTCTTTACTGTTAAGATTAAAGAAGACGACCCTGACATAAGTGCTGTTATAAGTAAAAAAGTAACTACGCATACAGACCCTGCACACGGACAAACTTCTATAGTAGTTACTGCTGCTGAAACCAATGCTTTGCTTGGTCAATACTTCTACGATATTCAATATGTAGACACAACTGGAACTGTTAAAACGCCAGCAGAGGGCAATATAACATTTGTGAGGGATATAACAAGAAGGGTAACATAAGTCTGATGGAAGTTGATTTAAAAATAAACTTAGATGTTTCTGCTGTAAACATAAACCTTGATAAGCAAGTTACTAAGGTTGATTTTGTTGAGAAGGATATAACTATAAACTTAGATAAACCATCTATGGAAATAGGTGGTAAGCCAGTAGATATATCTATAGAATTTGGTTCTGTGATAGGTCTTGGTTTATCTGGGTTCTCTGGTTATAGCGGTGATAATCCTGGTTCATCTGGTTATTCTGGTTACAGCGGAATATCTGGATACTCAGGTTATTCAGGATATGGCTTGCAAGGATTAAGCGGTTATTCTGGCTACAGTGGTGAAAATCCAGGAGCATCTGGATATAGTGGTAAATCTGGTATGTCAGGGTATAGCGGATACTCAGGCAAAAGCGGATTTTCAGGATATTCTGGTATATCAGGAGATTCAGGGTTGTCGGGATTTTCAGGATACTCTGGAAAATCTGGTATGTCAGGTGTTATAGGATATTCAGGTTTATCAGGTAGAAGTGGTTATTCTGGTATATCTGGATATTCAGGATATTCTGGCAGAATTGGAGATTCAGGCTTTAGTGGTTATTCAGGTATCTCTGGGTATAGCGGTCTTAGGGGTTATTCGGGATATTCTGGAAGAGTAGGATATTCTGGTTGGTCAGGTCTTAGCGGATATTCAGGTCAATCTGGATTAGGTCTATCTGGGTATTCTGGATATTCAGGTGAACAGGGAACTTCTGGATATTCAGGAACGATTGGTGCAAGCGGTTATTCTGGTTATTCGGGATTTTCTGGAAGAAGTGGTTACTCAGGGAAAAGCGGTTTCTCTGGTTACAGTGGTTTCTCTGGTCTTGGATTGTCTGGTTTATCAGGTTATTCAGGAAATTTGGGGACTTCGGGAATTTCTGGATATTCGGGATATAGTGGATATTCAAGTCATTCAGGATATAGTGGTAAATCGGGGTTTAGTGGTAAATCGGGTTATAGCGGTATATCTGGATTTTCTGGATATGCAGGAGCACAAGGAGAATCAGGTTTTGTTGGCTTGTCAGGTATGAGTGGCTATTCAGGATATAGCAGTTATTCAGGTTTAAGCGGATACTCTGGTTATAGCAGTTATTCGGGGCTAAGTGGATACTCAGGCTATAGTGGTTCAAGTGGAGATATGGGATTTCCAGGATTGTCTGGATATAGTGGCATAAGTGGTTATTCTGGCATTAGCGGATATTCAGGTATGTCAGGATTTAGTGGTAAAAGTGGATTCTCTGGATATAGTAGTTTCTCAGGCATATCTGGTTATTCGGGATTTAGTGGAATATCAGGTTATAGCGGAGAATTAGGAACTTCTGGTTACAGCGGACTTTCAGGAATTAGCGGATATTCTGGCGATAGTGGCATATCTGGATATAGTGGAATGTCAGGATATAGTGGATTCTCAGGATATTCAGGTGAGAAGGGAGAAAGTGGATATAGTGGGATATCAGGCTTTAGCGGTTTCTCAGGATACTCTGGCTTTAGCGGTCAAGATGGTTCTATTGGTAATTCTGGTTATAGCGGTTATTCTGGTTTTTCGGGATTGAGTGGATATTCAGGTTACAGCGGAGATAGCGGTATTTCTGGCTTTAGTGGTTATAGTGGTATTTCAGGGTTTAGTGGGGAATCAGGTTTTAGTGGGTTTTCAGGATACTCAAGTTATAGCGGTTATTCAGGATATAGCGGATTTTCTGGTATGTCAGGCGATAGCGGTTATAGTGGAGTAAGCGGTTATAGTAGTTATTCTGGATTTTCAGGCATAAGTGGCTATTCTGGATATAGCGGTTATAGTGGAGATAGTGGAATAAGCGGATACTCAGGGTATTCGGGGATTTCGGGTTATAGTGGTTTTTCAGGTATAAGTGGATATAGCGGTGAATCTGGATTGAGTGGATATTCAGGCTTATCTGGATATTCAGGTTTTAGTGGATATAGTGGCTTTTCGGGATTGTCTGGTTATTCAGGTGAATCAGGTTTCTCAGGAGAGAAAGGCGATAGTGGATACTCAGGTTATAGTGGCTATAGTGGTAATTCTGGTTTTAGCGGTTATTCAGGGTTTAGCGGAATAAGTGGGTATAGTGGTTATTCAGGTTTCAGTGGTGATTCGGGAATAAGCGGTTTTTCTGGATATAGTGGAATAAGTGGCTATTCAGGATATAGCGGAGATTCTGGTATTTCTGGATACAGCGGTGTTTCAGGTTATTCAGGATATAGCGGTTATAGTGGAACATCAGGCTTTAGCGGAATATCAGGATATTCAGGTTACTCTGGAGATAGCGGTATATCAGGGTATTCTGGATTCAGCGGGATTAGTGGATATAGTGGTTATTCTGGCGTTAGTGGTTTTAGTGGAATGTCAGGATTTAGTGGATTTAGCGGTATTTCTGGCTACTCAGGTTTTAGTGGGTATTCTGGTTTTAGTGGAGAATCAGGATATTCAGGATTTTCTGGTATAAGTGGATTCTCTGGATATTCAGGTGTTTCAGGATATAGTGGGCTTAGTGGTTATTCTGGTTATAGTGGCACATCAGGATACTCAGGAGATTCTGGAATAAGCGGATTTTCAGGCATAAGTGGCTTTAGTGGATTTTCTGGTTTAAGCGGTTATAGCGGTTTTAGTGGTGAATCAGGGTATAGTGGCTTTTCAGGGCTATCTGGATACTCAGGTTACTCAGGCTTTAGTGGAATTAGTGGATACTCTGGTTTCTCAGGCATAAGCGGATATAGTGGTTATAGTGGTATTTCGGGGTATAGTGGCTTCAGTGGTGTTTCAGGATATAGTGGAATTTCTGGATATTCTGGAATGTCTGGGTATAGTGGATTCAGTGGGATTTTAGGATATTCAGGTTACTCAGGTATAAGTGGATACTCTGGTTATAGCGGAATAAGTGGTTATTCTGGAATTAGTGGATTTAGCGGATATTCAGGACTATCTGGTTACTCTGGCTTTTCAGGATATAGTGGTTTTAGTGGCATTTCAGGATATTCAGGTTTTAGTGGGATTAGCGGTTATAGTGGATTTAGCGGAATCTCAGGATATTCTGGAATAAGTGGATATAGTGGAATAAGCGGTTATTCAGGT